>ERZ773077.1-NODE-1-length-223829-cov-8.901119_pt1 | contig 223829 bp, 209 predicted proteins | sample MGYA00580612_ERZ773077 | MGnify/ENA primary metagenome ERZ773077 (study PRJEB29015, sample SAMEA2737971) | human oral metagenome | biome: human oral; feature: human-associated habitat; material: dental | place: China | collected 2021 ...
TGAACTGGTCAGGGGTTGGTGAGTCTGGGGTGATCGAGTTTGATGTGAACAGTCAGGGGCATGTTGATGTGGTGGAGGTGAATGTGCTCAACATCCCCAACCGCAAACGCTAAGCTTCGAAGCCATCGCTCTCAGTCACAGCGTGCGACGCCAGATCTCGGTGTGTTCCTCATCCCAGATCACAGCATGAGGAACCTCGGTCAGATCGATGTCGATCTCCACATATCTGGAGCCATCTGCGGCGATGCTGCGATAGGTGCATCTCTCATTTTCAAGATGCCTCATCTCGGTGGTGGCTGTCACCAGCCATGGATGCCTGCGGCGCAGCCCGATCAGCTCCTGGTGGGCACGGAAGATCCAGGCGCCAAGGGGTGACAACTCCTCAGGGGAGTCGGGGAAATTCGGCCGGATCTCGTCGTCGCCGCCCCAGCGTTCCTCCTTGATGCCGATGAAACCCTGCTCGTCGCCGTAGTAGATGGAGGGAATGCCGCCCACCGTCATGAGGATGACAAGCGCGATGACGGCTCCGTCAGCTCCGATCTGGCTTGCTATTCGGGTGACGTCATGGTTGCCGATGAAGGTATTCGGCAGGAAGGACCCCAGCAGCTGGTTGTTCCGCCGCAGGGTCCAGTCCAGCTCATACAGATTCCGGTCCTTGATGCTGGACCAGATGGCCTTCCACAGTTCGTACTGGGTGACGGAGTCGATCCCGGAGTCGGCCACGAAGGCAGCGTAGTCGCCATGGAGCACCTCTCCGAGCAACCATGCGTTGGGATGAGTCGACTTTACCCTGGGCGTGACCTTCGCCCAGAACCTGGTTGGCACCGAGTACGCAGCATCAAGACGCCAACCATCAATACCACGGTCCAGCCAGTGGCGCATGATGCGCGTGACATAGTCGGCCGTTCTGTCGCTGGCGTGGTTGAACCGCACCAGTGAGGAATGCCCCTCGAACACGCGAGGCACCGGGCCCTCAGGGGCCTCCCAGTCGATGTCGAACAGGGCTGCGGCGCTGGAGTCCGGACCCTCCCGCAGGGCGCGGAGCACCTTCGGATGCGACTCGCCGACGTGGCTGAACACTCCGTCCAGCACTACCCGGAGCCCGCGGCGATGTGCCTTGATGACTAGCTCGGCAAAGTCCTCCTCGGTCCCCAGACGGGGATCAATGCTGAACAGATCGAGCGAGTCGTAGCCATGGGTCTGCGACCTGAAGATGGGGCCCAGCAGCAGACCTGAGCAGCCCAATTCGATGGCGTAGTCCAGCCAGCCGAGAAGCCTCCGGAGACGCGGGGCAGGGGTCGGGGTCTCTCGAATGGGTGCCCGGCACATGCCGAGAGGATAGACATGCCACCAGATCGCGTGCTCAACCCAATCCATGACTGCATGGTAATCCGCTTGACACAATGGGGGGTATGCAACTGGGTGAACCCGCCGCGGGTCAGCTTCTCATCGCCACCGAGCCCGGCCGGGGCGGATACTTTGACCGAAGCGTGGTGCTTCTGCTGGATCACAACGACTCCGGAACCATCGGGGTATGCCTCAACCGTGGTGAGGGCATGGATGTGGTCCCGGAGCTAGAGCACTTTGGTGAATTGCTTCCACCGCCGGCAAAACTGCTGGAAGGCGGCCCGGTCTCCCAACAGACCGCCATCGGCCTGACGCAGGTGCGGATTGCCGGCGAGGAACCGCCTGGCTGGCGCCGGCTCTTCGACGATGTGGGGGTGCTGGACCTGGAGACACCCATTGAGCTGGTTCGTGACACCTATGCGCAGCTGCGGATCTTTGTGGGTCTCGCGGGGTGGGAGACTGGCCAGTTGGTGGGAGAACTGCTGAGGGGGTCATGGTTCCGGGCCAACGCCCTGGCCGAGGAGGTCTTCGGAACCCCCGCAGACCTCTGGCGCAGGGTTCTCAGACGGATGGGCGGGGAAACGGGACTGTGGTCCACGTGGACTGATCACCCGAGCCGCAACTAGCTCCCCTCCCGAGGTGGGGACATGGCCTACACGCACCCCGTGCCGCGATTTCGCTGAGAGCTTTCTGGCTCCCGGATGCGGTGCCTTGCCTCCTTCACAGTATGGCTTGGCGGCGTTTCACCCGGCGGCATCGTGCTGCTTTCGCACCGGAATCGCCTCCCACTGACCAGCTTCTAAAACACGCCACTAGCATTGAGTGTCAGATCCAACAGGAGGTGGACTGTGACAGAGGGCCGTAGGAAAACTCTGATCCTCATCGTCGATGACGATGTGGCGCTGTCCGAGATGCTCCAGATCGTGTTGCGTCAAGAGGGATACGAGACGGCCCGTTGCGGCACGGGCGATGGGGCGTTGACTGCTTTGCGTCAGACACGACCGGATCTGGTTCTGCTTGACCTCATGCTGCCGGGACGTGACGGGGTGACGGTGTGCCGTGAGATGCGCGCCGAGTCCGGCGTGCCGATCGTGATGCTGACGGCCCGCTCGGACACCGATGACGTCGTGGCTGGCCTGCAGGCCGGCGCCGACGACTACGTGGCCAAGCCGTTTAAAGTCAAGGAGCTCTTAGCTCGCATCCGGACGCGAATCCGTCGCCTCAGGGCGGAGTCTGGCGCTGATCAGCTGACCATTGGGGATCTCGTGATCTCCGTCGCCGCCCACACTGTCAAGCGGGGGTCGACGATTCTGTCGTTGACCCCACTGGAGTTCGATCTGCTTCTGGCGCTGGCGAAGCGCCCCTCTCAGGTGTTCACGCGTGAGGCGCTGCTTGACGAGGTGTGGGGCTACCGGAATGCGGCCGACACCCGCCTGGTCAATGTCCATGTGCAGCGTCTGCGTTCCAAGGTTGAGAAGGACCCGGAGCGCCCACAGATCATTGTGACCGTTCGGGGGATTGGATATCGAGCCGGTGACGTCCAGCCTGAGTGAGCACCGTCGCGGCCTTCTCCGGTTGTGGTGGAGCTCGTTGCCGCTGCGGGTTCTGGCATCCACCTTCGTCACCTCGTGCATCATCCTTGTGCTCGCAGGAATGGCGCTGGTCCACCAGATGGCTGCGGGCATCGTGGACTCGAAGCGATCCTCATCCGCCAGGGAGGCAATCGGCATGCATCGCTTCATGCAGGATCAGCTGCTGTCTCCTGACACCCTGGGCATGGCAACCTACGAGCAGCTCAGTCGTCTGGCCGAGCTCGCAGGGGCCCAGGCAGCTCAATACTCTGTCATTATTGAGGGGCCGGCCTCGGTGCTCTATTCCTCCCCCGACATCCTGATGGACTCCATCCCAGCCCAACTGCGTGAGGCCGTCGCCAGCGGAAACGGTCTATACACCTCCCCCACGGGCATCAGCGATCCGGGAGGCGGTGACTCCGGTCAGCAACCGGGGCTGGCGTTCGGGGCGACCCTGACCACATCGAGTGGGGAGAGCTTCCCCGTCTACTATGTTTTTCCCATGGCCGGTGAGGTGGCCATGCTGGCTCAGATCCAGCGTGCGGTGCTGGCAGCCGGGGCGGCGTTGCTGCTGGGTCTGACGGCCATCGCCTACCTTGTCACGCTTCAGGTGGTCAGGCCCGTGAGGAAAGCCAGCCGTACGGCCCAGCGACTCGCATCGGGTCGGCTGGATGAGCGAATGCCCGTCAGAGGCACCCACGACCTGGCCTCCCTGGCGAAGTCGATGAACGAGATGGCAGCGGATCTGCAGCAGAGAATCCGTGAACTCGAATCACTGTCAGCTGTGCAGCGGCGTTTTGTCAGTGATGTCAGCCATGAGTTGCGCACCCCCCTGACCACTATCAAGATGGCATCTGATCTGCTCTACGAGAGCCGGGAGGAGCTTGGAGCGCAAACTGGCCGGACCGTGGAGCTGATGAGCTCCGAGATCGAGCGTTTTGACGCCATGCTCGCGGATCTGCTGGAGATCTCAAGGTTTGATGCCGGTGCCGCCGTTCTGGAGCTGGAGGACACGGATCTCAACGTGCTGGTGACCTCTGAGCTGGACGCTCAGCGGGCCTTCGCCGATTCCCAAGGAAGCGTCCTGCAGCTTCACGTTGGCGATCCGGCCACCGCCCAGCTCGATCCCAGGAGGATCCGGCGCATTCTGCGGAATCTGCTGACCAACGCAATCGACCACGGTGAGGGAAGACCCATCGACGTCACCGTCGCCTCGGATCCTGAGGCGGTGGCGGTCACAGTACGTGATCATGGAGTCGGATTTGAGGCGAGTTCCTCAAGCCTGGTCTTCAACCGCTTCTGGCGAGCGGATCCCTCCAGGGCCCGGGCAGCCGGCGGCACCGGCCTGGGCCTTGCGATCTCCCGGGAGGACGCCCGGCTGCATCGCGGATGGCTGTCGGCCTGGGGGAGGCCCGGGCGGGGAGCGCAATTCCGGCTCACGCTTCCCCGAACCCCAGAGATCACTCTGAGCAGCTCACCGCTGCCGATCATCCCCGTTGACTTTGATGCCAGGAGGGAAATGTGATGGAACATCGAACGCTCCTGCTGCGCATCGTGTGTTGTGTGACGGCGCTGACCCTCGCAGCCTGCAGCCAGATTCCGGTCTCCGGGCCAGTGGAGGAGGTCAGCATGGAAAGGCAGGACAGGGGAGTGCAGATCGCCCCAGAGCCTCCGCAGAAGGGCATGAGCGCATCGCGTGTCGTCGAGGGCTTCCTGCAGGCCGTGGCGGACCCCAAGGGGGGATACAGCCTGGCCCGCCAATACCTGAGCGTGGAGGCCAAGGAAAACTGGAACCCGGAGGCCGGAGCCCTGGTCTATGAGGGGCTGGTGGAGGAGGAGAATGGGGCCTTCGTACTGCAAGGCACGACGAAAGGTTCCATTGACGCAGCCGGCCGGTTCACCATCGGGGAAGAGAAGATCAGCCACGATTTTGCTCTGGTGGAAGAGGACGGGGAATGGCGGATCTCCGCCCCACCCAGCGGCGTGCCGTTGTCCAGCTACATCTTCGCCCGCTCCTATTCAGCGGTGAGGTCGTACTTCGTCTCCAACGAGACACAGGCCGTTCTGCCCGATCTCCTCCACGTCCCGAAGTCTGAGCTGACTCCGGCCAGGATCGTCCGAGCACAGCTTGCCGGGCCCAGCGCCGATCTGAGCCCCATCGTCCATAGCGCCATCCCGACCTCAGTCACCCTCGGTGCGGGCGGGGCGACCCTGGACTCGGTTGGCACAGTGACCGTTGACCTGGATGGCCTGCCGACGAATCTGGGCGATGAGGCCAGGCGGGAGCTGGGAGCTCAGCTCCTCTGGTCCCTGTCATCAATTCAGCGCGTGACGGGGCTGAAAATCACCTCCGGTGGGAAGCCCTACGTCCTGCCAGGCCAAAATGAGCAGCAGATTCTCGAACTGTCCTCACAGCAGGGATATCAGCCTCTGTCGAGAGCGAGTGCCTCAGACCTGTCTGGAGTCAGCGATCAGCTTCCCGGACGTCTCAGTACGGAGGATGTCTTCGTCGCTGATGCCGGTGAGCTGAAACCAGTCGACATGACCGCGACATCCCTCGACGGCTCATTGACGGCTTTTGTCGCTGGAGACCCAGCAGTGGTTCGGGTGGGACCCACGAGAGGCTCCCTGGTCTCCGTGGAGACCGCATTGAGCCGTGCTTCCGGGGCACAATTTGCTCAAAATCGGCTTTGGCTGATCGGGTATAACGCGAACGGCGAACAGCAGATGCTGGTGGTGTCATCCCAGGGAGTGGTGACGCCCATCGATGCGACAGCCTTGCCGGGTGAGATCGTGGACTTCTCAGTGGATGCCTCCGGCACGCGCGTCGCAGCGATCATCAAGGGACAAGACGGCACTCATTGTGGGACCGCCGTGCTGATGCAGGGACATACCCTGTCGGGATGGCATGAGGTTGATCTGTCCCCGGCCAGGGGGGTGAAACTCAGCGATTATGTGGCCCTGGACTGGACAGGTGAGCTGGCACTGGCGCTCGTGGCCCGTGGCGCCGGAGGGCCCTCGGTGTTCGTCACCCGCATCGATGGCTCAGAGGTCGACGATCTGGGGCCAATCTCGAACTCGCCGGTTCAGGTTACCGCGCTCCCCAGACCGGGAGGTGACGCCATTGCCACACGCGCGGCCGACGGCACGGTCCTGCTGTACCAGCCAGGCAGCACGTGGCGTAACGCCAAGACGATGATGTCCTGGATCAGTTATCCAGGGTGACAGGTGGATCCTGAGTCATCCTGGCTTCGGCTGCTCAGAATGAGGAGTGTTCCTCATTCCTCGACCACGCTGCCCAGCTACTGCTGGGCGCAACTTGCCCACTCTGCGGGGTGGCTGCTGTCGGCTGCTGCTCAACATGCGTCACCCGGCTGAGGCAGAGACAGCCCCACCGTCTGAGGCGTCGGGGCATCAGCGTCCCAATATGGGCGGCAACGTCCTACCGACCTCATCTGTCAACCCTGATCCTTCGATTCAAAGAAGACGGTGCCTGGCATCTGGCCTCTCTACTGGCCGAGCTGCTGGCGCGGGCTGTTACAGCCACCCAGCATGAGGCAGGCAGTGTCCTGGTGCCCGTGCCCTCACGTCCCGCATCGGTGCGACGGCGAGGACTCGATCATGCATACGAGCTGGCTCGGCGTGCCGGGCGACGTGTGGGGTTGAGAACAGCGCGCCTGCTGCGTCGGGAGAACGACAGGGTGGGTCAGCGTGGGCTGGGAAGAAGCGCCCGTGAGCAGCTCAGCCACACCACTTTCGAGGCCATGAAATGGTCTGGCCCCGTCATCTTGGTGGATGATGTCGTCACCACCGGAGCCTCCCTTGCCACGGCGGAACGCTCCCTGCGTGCTGTGGGGGTTGAGGTTTGCGCAGCAGCGGTGATCGCTGACGCGAACCTTGCGGAATCCGGCTGAAATGATCCTGCTGGGGTACTGAACCGGGGTAACGTTGAGGAATGGAAGGCGTCAGTGGGACGGTGCCGGGAGGCGCAGCCACGCTGACGTCGTGATATTTCTAGCCCAGGAGGAGACATGGACGTCATCGTCACCGGTCGGCGCTGCACGATCAGCCCCGAACTCAAGGAACTGGTCCACGAGCGAATCGCCACTGTGGAGAGGCTCCGAGACCGGGTCATCCGAGTAGAAGTGGAATTCTCAGCCTCCGAAGGTGCACGCAACCCGTCAGATGCGATTGAGGTGCAGATCACACTACGCAGCAGGGGACCGGTGATTCGCTCCGAGGCCAAGGCGAACGACAAGAATCTGGCCTTCGACCAGGCTTTCGATCGCCTCAAGGCACAGCTGCGCAAGGCAGCAGATCGCCGCAAGACCCATCGGGGCCTGCGCCCGGCAACGGTGGTGGAGGAACTGGCCGCCGTCCCCTTGGAACAGAAGCAGGTTGAACCGGAGCCAGAAACCTATGAGGTGGCTGGCCTGGTCGTCAACGGAGACGGCCCCCTGGTCGTGCGGGAGAAGGATTTCGAGACCACGCCGCTCACGCTGGCCCAGGCGCTCGATGAGATGGAGCTCGTTGGACATGACTTCTTCCTCTACGAGGACGCTGATACCGGAAGGCCATCGGTGGTCTACCGTCGCAAGGCCTACAACTATGGGGTGATTCACCTCAACGTCACCAAGTAGCATGACAGTGACTGTGGCGGTCCCGGGCTGCGGGACCGCCACAGTTTTGTGACAGGCGGTGGCTGGCTAGGATGGAACAGGTGTGCCCCAGCCGCCGGACCCAGACAATGAAGGATCAAACACGTGGGATTCATGGACTTCCTGAGCAACCTCGGCTCGGGCTCGCAGCTGCGGAAGCTGCACAAGGTTGCGGATCAGGTCAACCTGATTGAAGAGGACTTCCAGGCGATGTCTGACGCGGAGCTGAAGGAGCAGACCGCAACCTTCAGGGAGAGAGCGGAGGACGGGGAGAGCCTGGATCGCCTGATGCCCGAGGTGTTCGCCACCGTCCGTGAGGCTTCCGTCCGAGTGCTGAACAAACGGCACTTCGACGTCCAGATCATGGGTGGAGCGGCCCTTCACTGGGGAAACATAGCCGAGATGAAGACCGGCGAGGGCAAGACCCTGGTGGGGACGCTGCCGTCGTTCCTCAACGCCCTGTCCGGGAAGGGCGTTCACATCGTCACCACCAATGACTACTTGGCTAAGTACCAGTCGGAGCAGATGGGACGCATCCACCACTTCCTCGGGCTTGAGGTGGGCGTGATCCTCGCCAGCATGAGCCCGGCGGAACGCCGCGTCGCATACGGTGCCGACATCACCTATGGGACAAACAACGAATTTGGCTTCGACTATCTTCGCGACAACATGGCGCTCAGCAGCAGCGACTTGGTGCAGCGCGGCCATCACTATGCGATCGTCGACGAGGTGGACTCCATCCTGATTGACGAAGCCAGGACTCCGCTCATCATCTCTGGTCCGGCTCAGGACTCCCACGAGTGGTATCCCGTGTTCGCACGGCTCGTGCGGTCGATGAAACGCGATCAGGACTACGAGGTCGACGAGAAGAAACGCACGATCGCCATCGGTGCCGCAGGCATTGAGATGGTGGAGGATCGCCTGGGCATCGACAATCTCTATGAGTCTGCCAACACCCCCCTCATCAGCTACCTGAACAACGCGATCAAGGCCAAGGAGCTGTTCAAGCGGGACAAGGACTACGTGGTCCTGGGCGACGAGATCTTGATCGTCGACGAGCACACCGGACGCACCCTCGCCGGACGCCGCTACAACGAGGGCCTGCACCAGGCGCTGGAGGCCAAGGAGGGGGTGAAGATCAAGGACGAGTACCAGACCCTGGCCACCGTCACCCTCCAGAACTACTTCCGAATGTACGACAAGCTGGCGGGCATGACTGGCACCGCTAAGACGGAGGAGTCGGAGTTCCAAAAGATCTACGGCCTCGGCGTTATCCCCATCCCCACAAACCGCCCGATGATCCGAGACGATCAGCGTGACAAGATCTACCGCACGCAAGAGGCGAAATATCAGGCGATCATCGAGGACGTCAAGGTGCGCCACGAGAACGGCCAGCCGGTCCTGATCGGCACCGCATCGGTCGCGAAATCTGAGTTGTTGTCGGGGATGCTGAAGAAAGAAGGCATCCCGCACGAGGTCCTCAACGCCAAGCAGCATGAACGGGAGGCGGCCGTCGTCGCGCAGGCCGGCCGCAAGGGTGCCGTCACAGTGTCCACGAACATGGCGGGTCGAGGCACCGACATCATGCTCGGTGGCAACCCCGAGTTCCTGGCTGATCTCCAGCTTCGTAAACAGGGGCTGGATCCCGTCGACTCACCTGAGGAATACGAGGCACAGTGGCCAGACACACTGAAGGCCATTGAGGAGCAGGTGGAGGCTGAGCACGAAGAGGTCGTTGATGCTGGCGGCCTGTACGTCATCGGCTCTGAACGTCACGAGTCACGACGCATCGACAACCAGCTGCGTGGCCGCTCTGGACGCCAGGGGGATCCGGGAGAGTCCCGTTTCTACCTGTCGCTGTCCGATGACCTGATGCGCCTGTTCCGCCCCGAGATGCTGGAGCGTGCCCTACTGGTGCTCAAGGTGCCCGACGACGTTCCGATCGACTCAAAGATGGTCAGCAATGCCATCGAGTCAGCGCAGAAGCAGGTGGAGAGCCAGAACTTCGAGATGCGCAAGAACGTCCTCAAATACGACGACGTCATGAATCGTCAGCGGCACGTGGTCTACCGGGACCGGCGGCGGGTCCTGGAAGGCGTCGACCTGTCGGAACAACTGCGTGACCGGGCCGTGGAGGTCGTTGCCGCGGTGGTGCGTCAACATACCGTCGGGGTGCCGGAGGACTGGGACTTCGACATGCTCTTCAACGAGTTGCGAACCCTCTATCCAGTTGGCCTCGACCAGCAGAAGATTGAGGAGGAAATCCCCACCCAGGAGGAGCTCGTCGAGCAGTTCGGCGACGACATCAGTGCGGCCTACGATGCCCGGGAGGAGGCCCTCGGGGCCGAAACCATGCGGGAGCTGGAACGCCAGGTGCTGCTGTCCGTGGTGGATCGTAACTGGCGGGAGCATCTCTATGAGATGGACTACCTGAGGGAGGGGATCGGGCTGCGTGCCATGGCGCAGCGGGATCCGCTCGTGGAGTACCAGCGTGAGGGTGGCGACATGTTCATCGCCATGCGTGAAGCCTCATTCGAGCAGACCATCGGGATGCTGTTCAACTTGGAGGTTGCGAAACCCGAGCCGGTGAGCGTGGGCGTGGTCAAGGACGCTGACGGCAGGGCTGAGGACGTGCTCTCCAAGATTCCCTCACCATCTGGAGATGCTGAGGAAGAGCCGAAGGCCCCCCTTGCGAAAGGACTTGGAGGCAAGCCTCAGGAGAACCTGACCTATTCGGCCCCGGACGAATCAGGTGAGGCCACGACGACACGTCCCGGCTCTCCCAAGAAGACCACCACGTCCTCCTCTGGCGAGTCCGGTGGCAACCGGGCTGCTCGGCGCAAAGCCGCCAAACGCAAGCGCTGATCATCCTCAGGCCGGGAAGCCCACGACCCTCAAGTCAGAGCAGAGCCAGCGGAGGTCCCGGTCCAGCCGGATGGCGCAGGCCAGCCACCGGGTCTGCACCTGGAGAGTGCCGCAGGCCTCGACGCTGCCTGCTGTAGGGCTTTTCAGCCATAGCCGCCCCGCGGATCTGACTTTGAACCGCGGGGCGTCCCAGTAGGCGACGAGTTGGGCGAAGGCTTGGGGGGACAGATGCGGTCTGACCTGGTGCAGGGCTCTGGCTCCGAGGAGCGCGTCGAATGTGGCTTGCGCCAGAGCGCAGGCTGCAGCTGGTATGGCGTTCCTGATCATGGCCCACACGGTAGGCAGCGGCGTCATCCTGTTTCCAGGATCCAGCGTCAGGTGGCAACACTGAGGCTGTCATTGACAACACCTCGGCATGTGATGACAACACCTCATGATGCCGCTGCTCCCGGGCCTGGCAGGATAGGGGTTGCCAGAGTGTTGGGCCTACAGTGGTGACGTGGCAAAGGAACTCGTCTTCATCCCCATCTCCCGCACCGATATGACAGCCATTGACGGCTCTACCCAGCTGAGGGATCGGCAGGCGCATCGCGTTACGCCTGAGTTGCTGGCGGCCCTCGAATATTCGCAAGATCACATGGAGGACGCGGAATACGCAGCAATGATTCTTGCGTCGGTGGCCTCCCTGTCCAAGTTCGGGGAACGACTGGTCTTGGTGGCCGAAGTCGACCGCGCCCTCGTGACCGCTGGGGAGGATCTCGCCAATGGTGCCTGCGTCGTCGCAGAGGTCAGGCCCTCAGCCATGACCTGTTGGTTCAGTGAGGCCCCCGGCGTGGATGCCTCCCCAGCTGCCGCAGCCGCCCGCGGCCTGGACATCGACACCGCGTGGGGGTTCGATGAGGTGCAAAGGCTGTTGAGCGAGTCGGATCTGCTGTGGAACGATGTGGAGGAGTACCGCCGGGGGCTGTGAGCTCAGGTCAGCCCTAGCCCTGCGTCAGCCAGGCGTTGGCGCGCCGTTCAATTCCTGCGAAGGCACGGGCGATCATCGGCTCGACCTGTCCCTCGACCTTTTTGCCGACCAGAGGGATCTTGACATTGAGTTCGCCTTTGTAGATGGCCTCAGAGGTGGTATCCCCAGTGGGGGAGAGATCGGCTGCGGCCTCTACGCTGACGGGGGCGCCGGTCACATCAACCGTGAACACGCCTTTGCGCACCCCGGCCTCGTCGGGGGCACCCCACGTGAAGGACTGGCTGAGCTTGATCCCCTTGCCAAAGAACTTTGAGATTGCCTCAGGGGCGGGCAGGGTGAGGTCAAGATGGGCCACCTCACCCTCAATGCGAACCGTATGCTCCAAAGCCCCGGCGTGCTTCGCAACGTCGTCGATGAAGGCCTCATTACGGAAAAGAGCGGCTACCTGATCAGGGGTGCCACTAAAAACATGCTTGTAGTTAAGCTCCATGACTCCAATCTAGCGGGGATGAGAGGGTTACTCTGTCGCGGTTGGGGCTAGGCTGAGCCTCATGAGGATCGACCTGCACACCCATTCCCGGGTCAGCGATGGCACCGATACACCGACGATGCTTGCGATGAAGGCGTTTCAAGCCGGTCTGGACGTGATCGCCCTGACCGACCATGACACTTTCGACGGTGTCGCAGAAGCTGCTGAGGCGGGTAAACGGATCGGTCTGAAAGTGTTAACCGGGATTGAGATCTCCTGTAAACATGAGGGCCGCACAGTGCATCTGCTGGGTTATGGATGCGACCTGTGGAACCGTGCCCTCAACGAGGAACTGGCGAAGATTCGGGTGGGGAGAACCCAGCGTCTGCCGGAGATGTGCCGGCTGCTGACGGAGCTGGGACATCCCATCACCGTCGAGGAGATCATGGCGACGGCTCAGGGAGCACCATCGCTGGGTCGTCCGCATGTTGCCGACACGCTTGTTGCGAAGGGAGTCGTCGCGAATCGACAGGAGGCTTTTGATTCTTTCCTCGCGCAGGGAAGGCCTGCCTACGTTCCGAGGTACTCTCTTGAGGTCGGCAAGGCGATCGATCTTGTGCACGCCGCTCATGGGGTTGCGGTGCTGGCGCATCCCTGGGCTCCGATCACCCGCGAAGCACTGAGTGCCCCGGTGATCGAGAAACTTGTCAGGGAGCATGAGCTTGAGGGTATCGAGACCGATCACAATGATCATGATCGGGAGACCAGGCTGCTGCTGTTCGAGATGGGTGCCCGTCTCGGGCTCCTGAGGACGGGATCAAGCGATTACCATGGCTCCGCCAGGCCTGAGCGCACGCTCGGCTGCTTCACCACCCGCAAGAGTGCCTACCTGGAGCTGCTGGCTCGTATCAGGGCACGTGGAGGTGTGGCGTGACGTGTGCAGTTCACCGGCGGTATGGTGACCCGCATGGAACCCGAGAGCACCGTCGAGTCTGAGAAATCCCTGCTGCGCTCCCAGGAGCGCAGCCGCGAGATTGAGGAGGCCATCGGGGCACACCCAGAGCGGTTTCGTCTCCTCACCGGTGATCGCCCAACGGGTGCTCTGCATATCGGGCATTATTTCGGTTCCCTGCAGAACCGGGTTCGGCTGCAGAATGCAGGCATCGAGACATTTCTGATCATCGCTGACTACCAGGTGATCTATGACCGCGACGGGGTCGGGGAGCTGAAGTCGAATGTTTACAACATGGTGGCTGACTACTTGGCGGCCGGAATTGATCCGGACAGGACAGTCATCTTCACCCACTCAGCCGTGACCGCCTTGAATCAGCTGTTGCTGCCTTTCCTGGCATTGGTGACCGATGGGGAACTGCGCCGGAATCCCACTGTGAAGGATGAACTCGCAGTGTCGAATCGTCCGATGTCAGGTCTTATGCTGACCTTCCCGGTGCATCAGGCCGCTGACATCCTGTTCTGCAAGGCCAACCTGGTGCCAGTCGGCAAAGACCAACTTCCCCATGTGGAGCAGACCCGGGTGATTGCTAGGCGCTTCGATGAACGCTACGGCAGAGTTGACCCGACCCAGCCGATCTTCCCCGAACCCGAGTCCCTCCTGAGCCGCAGTGGCACCATCTTGGGTCTTGACGGCAGCAAGATGAGCAAGTCACGCGGCAACACCATCGAGTTGGGGATGACAGCTGACCAGACGGCGAAGCTGCTTAAACGTGCTGTGACTGACTCGGACCGCAACATCACCTATGACCCGGAGAATCGGCCAGAGGTCTCAAACCTTGTCAACATCACCGCGCTGTGCCTGGGACGTGAGCCAGAGGATGTCGCGGCGGAGATTGGTGATGGTGGCGGGGGAGGCCTGAAGAGGCTCGCGACGGAGGCAGTCAACGACTTCTTTGCGGCGCATCGCGCCCGCCGGGCAGAACTCATCGCCGATCCTGGGGCATTGCAGACCATCCTGCGCCATGGCAATGAACGGGCAACGGAGGTCGCGGAGGCCACCTTGGCTGAGGTTCGTCAGGCTATGAGCATGGATTACTGAGATTCGTCAGTGATATCGATCCCTGCACGGCGGCGGCGTCTCCGCCGCCTGGGCGCTGGAGGCTCCGGGGCTCTGGCCCCGGGAAGGTGATCGCCCTTGGGCTGCGTGGTGGAGCGCCGCCGCCGATGCCTTCTGACCCCGCCGTCGGGGCGTTTCTCTTTGGGGGCGCGATCCTCACGAGCAGGACGTGCTGAGCGTGGCAACCGTCCCTTGGTGCCTTCCGGTATGTCCAGATCCGAGTAGAGGTGCTCAGAGGAGGAGTAGGTCTCTATAGGGGTTTCGAGTTCAAGGCCGAGGGCTCTGCTGATCACTTTCCAGCGGGTGACATCCGGCCAGTCGACCAGGGTCACGGCCACACCGCTGCGCCCCGCCCGGCCGGTTCGGCCGATGCGGTGGACGTAGGTGGCGTCGGTGTCAGGGCATTCGTAGTTGATGACGTGGCTGACACCGGAGATGTCGATGCCTCGGGCGGCGACATCAGTTGCCACCAGGGTGCGTACGCTGCCTGAGCGGAACTTCTTCAGAGCCCGTTCACGTGCCGACTGGTTAAGGTCCCCGTGGATGGCCGTGGTGGGGAAACCCCGCTCCGAGAGCTCATCGGTCAGCCTTTGCGCCGCCCGCTTTGTGCGGCAGAAGATCATGACCTTGCCCACCTCGCGGGCCTGGATGATACGGGCGACAACCTCGGGTTTGTCCAAGTCATGGGCCTGATAGACAAACTGCTCAATGTCGGGGACCGTCGCCTGGGCGTCGGCTCCCTCTGCTCGCACGTTGATCGGGCGATTCAGCGTGGAGCGAGCGAGAGCCAGGATTGGCGCCGGCATGGTGGCGGAGAATAACAGGCTCTGCCGTGAGGTAGGGGTCTTGGCCAGGATCTTCTCGATATCGGGGAGAAAACCCAGGTCAAGCATCTCGTCGGCCTCATCCAGGACGAGGATCTCCACGTGGCTGAGATCCAGGTCACGTCGATTCGCCAGATCCAGAAGCCGACCAGGGGTTCCGACGACCACGTCGACCCCGCGTTTCAGCGCCTTGAGCTGCTCGTCGTAGCTGGTGCCACCGTAGATGGTGAGCACCCGCATGTTGAGCCTGCTCCCAGCGAGCTCCAGGTCGCGGGTCACCTGTGAAGCGAGTTCCCGTGTTGGAGCGATCACCAGGGCACGTGGCTTGCCGTGGTTGATCGGCTTGTCGGCTGCCTCCGCGGTGGTCTGCAGCCGATGCAGCAGAGAACTGCCGAAAGCGAGCGTCTTCCCGGTGCCGGTGCGGGCCTGGCCTATCAGGTCAGTGCCGCTCAAGGCCAGCGGGATGGCGATCGTCTGGATGGGAAACGGATGAACGATGCCCGCTGCGGCGAGCGCACCCGTGATTTCTTCTCGGATACCGAGATCTGCGAAGGTCTCGGTAGCGGTAGTTGTCTCGCTCAGGATGAAAACCTAACTGTCAGGCAGACTCTGCTCACAGCAGATTCTGCAGGGCGGCAATCCCGCGAGGAAGTCTACCCCGGTTAATGCCTCAGAGTGTGCCGAAACCTACGGGACGACCCTCCACAGCCCCCAAATCCAGGTAGGAGAGTTTGGTGACGGGGACGACCACCCGCCGCCCCTTGTCGTCGGTCAGCTCGAACAGAGAGTTCTCCTTCAGCGCCTCACGAAGCGCCGCGACGACATCGTCAGCACTGCTTGGGGTGCGTACCTGAAGCTCACGGGTGCTGTCGCTGATTCCGATTCTGACGTCCATGGCGCCTACCTTAGCGTCCTGGTCAACTGTGGCATCGGGCCACCGCCACGGTGATGTTGTCTCGGCCTCCGCAGGAGATGGCCCACGCGACCAGAGCCTCCGCAAGGGCTGCCGCCCCCGAGTTCTGTCGTTGTGCCTTGCGCACCACAGAGCTCAGCTCCTCAGGAGAGCTGGCATAGTTCCACAGGCCATCCGTGCAGACGATGAGCCAGCCGGAGGACTCTGGCGAGAATTCCACAAGCGTGGGCGCCAGATCGGTGGCATTGCGGCCAAGCCAGCGAGTGATTGAATGCGCCTGCACGGAATGCTCAGCCTCCTCACGCGACATCCCGAGCAGCATGCGTGCCTGAGCCATGGAGTCATCTTGGGTCATGAGGCAGCTGACGCCATCATCGCCCACCCAATAGGCGCGGGAGTCCCCGATGTTGCCCACACGAATCAGCCCGTCCCCGACGGTGGCAGCCACGAGGGTGCAGGCTGCCGGCTCGTCAGCGGTGCCCTCTGTGACCACCGCCTGATGTGCCTGGATAAAGGCCGAGTTGAAGGCATCAGCCATAGCAGCCCCAGCCGCGTGTGCCCGCATCAGAACCGAGCAGGCCTCCTCCGAGGCCACGAGGGAGGCCTGCTCGGCTCCAGCTGCGGTGCTCACCCCGTCAGAAACCACAAGCACGGCACGACTGGCTGGCGCAGGACTTGCCGCCAGACACAGGGCATCCTGGTTGGTACGGTGCCTCGTCCCGATGTCACTGCAACCCGCCACCCATGGGGCTGGCACCACGGTGTAGTGGTTGCGGACGGGAGTTGGGTCACCCGCTACGTGAGTGGTCACTGAGCTTCCCCTTTGCTGGTCGTGGGGCTCATATTAGCCGTGCCCGCCCTCCGCAGGCAGCGGGAAGCGTCTAATCAGATGGGGCGGACGTGCTCCGCCTGCTTGCCTTTAGGGCCTTGGGTGATATCGAACTCGACCCGCTGGTTCTCCTCCAGTGTCCTGAATCCTGAGATATCGATGGACTTATAGTGGACGAAAACGTCCTCTTCTGATGTGCCGTCAACGGCTATGAAGCCGAAGCCCTTATCGGGGTTGAACCATTTTACGGTTCCCAGAGCCATGCGTTTTCTCCTGATGTGCTGTCCTGCCACACTGTGCGGCTGGACGTGGGGATCACTCTTACACATCAGGGGGGTCACCCATGGTTCGATGGTCCCGTGACTGCTCCACACACCTGGCTGCTCAAGCCTTACGCGATCCCAGCGCCGCCGGTGCTGGATGACGATCAGCTGGCTGTTGTTGAGCCTGGCACGGGAGTCAAAGTCGTCGTCGGTGGGCCTGGCACGGGCAAGACCGCGACACTGGTCGCAGCTGTGGTGGCCCGGCTACGTGCTGGGGGCACCTTGGATCGGCTCGTTGTCCTGGCGGCCTCCCGGCAGGGAGCACAGGAGTTGCGCCGTCAGATCATCTGGCAGCGGGGAGGAGCTGAGATGGGGGCTCGGATCACCACCATCCATGGTTTCGCCCTTGGGTTGCTGCGTGATCTCGGGGACTTCGGACAGGATCTGAGACTCCTCCGGGCCCCTGAGCAGGAGCAGCGGCTGCGTGACCTTCTGGAGGGTGAGGGACCCGAGGCCTGGCCCGAGGCCGTTCAGGTGGCTGCCGGCACTCGTGCCTTCGCCCGGCAGCTGAGGGAGGTGCTCGCTCGTGCCCGGCAGCTGGGTCTTGATCCCGAACACATCATTGAGCTGGCTGGCGACGATGATGTTCTCCAGGCTGTCGGCAGGTTCTTCGAGCTCTACTTGACCATCGCGGACTTCGACGGTGCGCTTGACTACACCGAACTCGTGCACCGGGCCCGTCTCCTGCTGTCGGATGAGGCCGTTGCGAGTGCCTGCCGCGCCCGATTCGATGCGATCATCGTCGATGATGTGCAGGAGTTGGACCAGGTTGGGGCGCAACTGTTGGCGGACCTGGCCCTACGTGGGATACCTCTGCTCTGCTTCGGTGATCCGCAACAGCGCCTCGGGTCATTTCGGGGTGCGTCGGGGGAGAGCCTGCGCACCTTGAGAACGCTTCCTGGCGCTGAGACCAGGATGCTTCAGACGGGGTACCGCAACCAGGAGGCGATCACCGGTGCCCTGTCTCAGCTGCGCCGGCGTCTAGATGCCCGTGACGCCGCTCCATCACCGAGTGCTGCCCCGGGGGCCGGTTCCAGAGTGACCGTGACTATCTACGACGATGCCGGCTCCGAGGTGTCGCATCTGGCCGATAGATTGCGTGCTGCTGTGCTGGAGGACGGCTGTTCCTGGGGGGAGCTGGCGGTGGTGGCCCGCTCTGGGCGCAACCAACTCACTCCACTGTCCAGAGAGCTCACCTCCCGGGGAATCCCTGTTGAGGTGGCTGGCGATGAGATCGCCCTTGGCACGCAGCGAGCAGTGCAGGTGCTTCTGGCCGGGCTGGAGGGGGCACTCGCCCTCGGGCAGCTCGATGAGGAACAGGCAACCCAGCTGTTGTCCAGCCCACTGGGAGGTGTCGATGCGGTGGCGCAGAGGCAGCTGGTGCGGTCGCTGATGGCTGCCGGCGGTGAGCGTGGCCTCGGCGTCCATCTGGTGAGGCCGGAGCTGCTGGCCACGATCCCCGGACCGGAAGCGGAAGCGGTGGCCCGCCTCTCCCAGGTACTCGCCGAGGCAGCACATGCGCTTGCCAGGGGGAGAGGGGTTGCGGAAGCGCTGTGGATCATCTGGAGCGGCACGCCCTGGCCGGGACGGCTTCGGGATGCCGCCCTCGCCGGGCATCGCAGCGCCCATCAGGACCTTGATGCGGTGGTTGAGCTCTTCGAGTTGGCTGAACGTCGCCAAGACCTGGCCGGCCGTTCCGGGGCGCGGGCCTTCAGCGCAGAGGTATCGCGAGAGGAGATCCCGGCGGATACGGGCCGTGAACTGTCCGTCCAGGGGCGGGGAGTGCGGCTGCTGACGGCGCACCGGGCGCGAAGCGGCGTGTGGCGGCGTGTCTACGTGATCGGGGTGAGTGAGGGCGTCTGGCCGCAGACGGGGTGGCGTGGGCTGTTGCTTGATCCGGACAGGATGGCCCCGGATCACTTCGATGCGGCCACCACAGCGGGCCTCATCGCAGCAGAACGTCGCGCTTTTTATGTGGCATGCTCACGTGCGCAGGAGGAACTGCACGTCAGCGCGCCTGCAGCCACCGACGACAACCCAGCGGCCCCGTCGCGGTTCTGCAATGAGCTCGGGGTCAGCCTGATGAGGGTGACTGGATACTCGCCCAGACGACAGACCGGTCCCGCGCTGGTGGCAGAACTGCGGCGGGTGGCTGAGGATCGCGGCGAGCCCCCAGCGCTTCGCCGGGCGGCTGCCCTCAGGCTGGCGCGACTCGCAACTGCCTCCGGTCAACAGGGCCAGCTCCTGTTCCGGGAGGCCCGGCCCGAGAACTGGTGGGGGCGGGAGCTGTCATCGTCCGCCTGGAGGTGCGCCGAGCCGATCATCATCACAGGGTCGGGCCTCAAGACGATGCTGGCCTGCCCGCGCCAGTGGTTCTTGACGCGGCGCGCCGGAGCGGATGGGCACCGGGACGCTCAGGCGGGCATTGGTGAGCTCACACACCTAATCGCACAGCGTGCTGCGCGTGACTCTCTGAGCCTCGACGATATGCTCACCATCCTGGACAGGCTGTGGGGGCAGATCCGTTTCGAGTCTCGCGGTCTCGAAGCCACGCAACGAGAACAGGTGATCGCGGCCCTGACCCGATTCCATACCTGGCAGCAGGCGAACACCAATGAGCTGATTGGCGTCGAACTGGACTTTGAGGTTCCGCTGGAGATTCTGGGAGCCAAGGTGCTGCTGCGGGGAACCGTCGACCGGCTTGAGCTGCAGGCCGGTCAGATGGCGATCATCGACCTGAAGACCGGGCGTCGTCTCGCCACCAAGAAGGAGTTGGCTGAGCATGAACAACTTGGCTGCTACCAGCTTGCGGCGAGGCTTGGGGCCTTCGAAAATCACGTTCCTGGTCTCAGAGAGGTGACGGAACCCTCGCTGCTCCAGCTGCGTCATGGCCGGTCCCTCCCCGTGCAGCAGTTCCAGCCTGTGATCGGGGATGAGCGGAATTGGCTGGACGAGAAGCTTGAGAAGGCCGTGGAGATCCTCAAGACGGGGCGATTCGAGGCCCGGGAGGGACCGCAGTGCACATGGTGTCCCGTCGCTGCCTCCTGCCCGGTCAAACAGTCGGGGGAGGGCCGTGCATGATGCTGAAGACCCCGCGGGAATTGAGTGAACTGCTTGACGTACCCTTCAGCGACGAGCAGCTGACGGCGATCTGCGCACCGCTTGAACCTCAGGTCATCATCGCGGGAGCTGGAACGGGAAAAACCACAGCCATGGCAGCACGGGTTGTGTGGCTCGTGGGGACGGGCCAGGTCAGCGCCGAGCAGGTCCTTGGTCTGACATTCACACGCAAGGCTGCCGCGGAGCTGGGCTCTAGGGTGTCGCGTGCCCTGACTCAGGCGGGGTTGGTGGCTGACGATGATGCTCAGGGTGAGGAACTGGTCCTGACCTACGATGCCTTCGCTGGGCGTCTCGTCCGTGACTTCGGTCTACACCTCGGCCTTGAGGGCGACACGCAGTTGCTCAGCGGGGCCTCCCGCTATCGGGTTGCGGCGATGGCTGTGACGCAGCACGACGAGGCGCTGGCACAGCTGTCACGCATCTCTCACCGATCGCTTCCTGGAAGGGTGCTTGCACTGGACAGCGCACTCGCGGCCCACCTCGTCACCCCCGAGAGGCTACGACAGTTCAGCCAGTACGCCGATGCCCAATTCGCCGAGGCCCCCCTCTACCGCGGGAAACCTCTCAAAGCGGTCGAGGAGAGTCGGGAGGCGCTGGCCGAACGATTGGAGCTGCTTGGCCTGGTAGAGCGCTACAGACAGCTCAAACAGACCCTCAGACTCACGGAGTTCGCAGACCAGCAGGCTCAAGCGGTCACCCTGGCGAAGGAGATTCCCCCCGTCAGCCAGGTGATGCGAGATCGTTTCAAAGTGGTTCTGCTGGACGAATATCAGGACACCTCCGCTGCCCAGGCTATTCTGCTGCGCTGCCTGTTTAGCGGCACCACCCCAGCCCAAGGCCAAGGCCACCCTGTCACGGCTGTCGGAGACCCCAACCAAGCCATCTACGCCTGGCGTGGTGCTGCTGCCTCCAACATCATCGGGTTTCCAGAGCATTTCCCGCGGGTCGGGGGTGAGAGTGCGCAGCGATACGAGCTGACCATCAACCGCAGGAGCGGCAGCCGGATCCTGGCTGTCGGCAATGCGTTGGCCGCTCCACTGACCGGGTCCAGCGGTGGCGGCATTGAACTGCGCTCCCCTGAAGGCGCGGCGGCAGGCGAGGTGACGGCGTGGGAATTCGACACACTGGATGAGGAGCTGGAGGCGCTGGCAGCCGACATCGGGCGTCGACATGCTGGGGGAACCCCATGGCAGGAGATGGCGGTGCTGACCAGGCGCAACGACCTGCTGGGCAGGATTCACGATGTGCTGCGGGATCTGGGAATTCCTGTGGAGATCATGGGCCTGGGTGGCCTGCTGCACCTGCCCGAGATCACGCCCGTCGTGGCCACCCTGCGTCTCCTGGCCGATCCTGTCGACAACGCAGCCGCCGTGGATCTGCTGACCGGGCCCAGATGGCGCCTGGGACCAGAGGATGTGGCGGTCTTGGCCCGTAGGGCCCGTGACCTGGTGGATCGGGATGAGATCGTTGACGCTTATGAACTGGATGACGAGCTGAGCACGGTGATCAATCACGGTGATGCCTGCCAGCGTCCCTGCCTGATGGATGCTGCCGCTGATCCCGGAGACGCCCGGCTGACTGGCGAGGCAAGAGAGCGGCTACGATTTTTCACCGCAGAGATGGCTGAACTGCGTGCGCATCTGGGGGAGCCCATCGGTGATCTGGTGCACCGGATCATTGCCCGTCTTGGCCTGGTCACCGAGACCATGATCAACGGCGACTCCTCACAGCTTGCCCGATTCGCCGGGCTCTGCTCTGATTTTCCCACGCTTGGCCAGGACAGCGACCTCACTGGGCTGCTGGCCTGGCTGGAGGCAGAGGAGGAGCACGGGGTTGGGCTGGAACGAGCCGCCGTGTCCGCAGCGGACTCCGTCAAACTGCTGACAGTGCACCGCGCCAAGGGCCTGGAATGGGACACCGTCTATATTCCAGCGCTGTCGGAGGGGGTCTTCCCCGGCGCCGACCGTGAGGGGAACTGGACGACCAATGCGACACGGCTGCCTGCACCGCTGCGAGGCGATGCGGAGAGCATTCCCCAGCTGGGCGAGTACACCAAGACCGGTCTCGATGCCTACAGGGAACAACTGAGGACCGAGCAGCGGCTCTCGGAGGACCGGCTTGCCTACGTGGCTGCAACGCGGGCGAAGCGACGGCTGGTGGTGTCCTCCCATGTCTGGGCCAGGGGGTTGAAGCGGCCCCGTGGTGCCTCGCAATACTTCACAGTGGCATCCGGACTCGCCGATCAGAGGCAGGAGATCATCCCGCTTGAGGAGAATCCACAGCCTGAGGGTGAACGCACTGCCGCCTGGCCCGCGCCACCGACAGATCGGGACACCTCCCGCGTCGAGGCGGCCGAACTGGTGCGTCAGGCACAGGAGCTGATTGCATCCGGAGGCGATGAGACTCAATGGGTGTGGCGTTCAGGGGTGGCCTCTGGAGCCGACCAGCAGCGGATCGCCTCCTGGGATCAGGACATCGCCTTCCTCACTGAACAGCTCAGCCGCCGTGCCTCCCACCAGCTGGTGTTGCCGCCGGGGCTGTCGGCGAGCGCATTGATGGAACTTCATCGCGACCCGGACGGCTTCGCCACGAGGCTGCTGCGACGGATGCCGAGACAGCCCCTGCGGAGCGCGAGGCTGGGCGAGAGATTCCACGACTGGATTGTGACCCGTTTCGGAGCAAGCCCTGGATTCGATGAGCTGGACCAGCGTGCATCCGAGGATCCTGCCCTGAGACGTCTTCAGGAGGCCTTTGAGACAAGCCGATTCGCCTCCATGACCCCGTTGGGAGTCGAGATCCCCTTTCTGCTGACATGGGGGAAGCTGGTGCTGCGAGGCCGAATCGACGCCGTCTTTCCCAGCGATGACTCAGACCATGACGCCCTCATAGTCGACTGGAAGATCGGCAACCGGGACACCGACCCGCTTCAACTGGCCATCTACCGCCAGGCCTGGGCCGAGGCCAGCGGCATCGCGCCGGCCAGGGTTCGCACGGCCTTCCATCATGTGCTCGCCAACCGGTTTGAGCCCGTCGAGGCAGGTCCTGAACTCATTGAGGCAGCTGTAGCCCACATAGAGCACACCTGAGCTGGTCAATCTGGGCTCTCCTCACTGCCCTGAGGCAGTGGCGTGCCTCAGCTGGAGAGCCTCGCCGTCTCGTCGTGGATGTGGGCCGCGACCTGGGTCAGCTTCTCGCGGTGCTGGGCTGCATGATGCGCGCAGAACAGGAGCTGCCCCCCACTGGTGAGCTCCACGCGGAGATAGGCCTGAGCGCCGCAGCGGTCGCAGCGATCCATGGCGTTCAGGGTGGCCACGGGCTGCTTGGTGGTGGTGTTCGTCATGATCGCCCTTTCCACGATAGATCCACGACAGATTTCATTTTCCTCGGTTCCAACGTAGCGCGGCCGTTCAATGTTCCCGATACCCTGTCTCGGTGCGCTCAAACCCTGGTACCCACGCGCCCCGCGACTACGGGGCGAAGAATCTGCTGGTCCTCGAAGGCCTGGAGGCGGTCCGCAAGAGGCCTGCCATGTACATCGGCTCCACCGACACCCGTGGCCTCATGCACTGCCTGTGGGAGATCATCGACAACGCCGTCGATGAGGCGCTGTCCGGATTCGGTGACCTGATCCAGGTGACGCTGCACCATGACGGCTCGGTTGAGGTCGTCGATCGCGCCCGTGGGATACCGGTCGACAAGGAGCCCCGCACCGGCCTGAGCGGAGTCGAGGTGGTGTACACACGCCTCCACGCCGGAGGCAAGTTCGGCAACTCCACCTACAACGCCACTGGCGGCCTGCACGGCGTGGGCGCATCTGTGGTGAATGCGCTGAGCTCACGGCTCGACGTCGAGGTGGACCGGGAGGGCGCCACGTGGGCCATGAGCTTCCGGCGGGGGGTGCCTGGGGTCTTCGAGGGGGAGGGGCCGGAGGCCCCGTTCACCCCAGCGTCAGGGCTGCGCAAGATCGGCAAGGTGGCCAAGGCCCGCACCGGAACCCGCGTCAGGTACTGGAGCGACCGGCAGATATTCCTGGCGGATGCGGGACTGTCCATCAGCCAACTCCATGACCGTGCGCGTCAGACCTCCTTCCTGGTGCCCGGATTGCGCCTTGAGGTGACTGACGCCAGGGGAGAGGTCCCCACCACCGAGACCTTCCATCACGAGGGGGGCATCGCGGAATTCGTGGATTTCCTGGCCCACGACGCACCTTTGACCGAGGTGCTGCGGCTACGGGGGCATGACTCCTTCGTCGAGACAGTCCCCATGCTGGACGAGGCAGGGGCGATGACCGCCACCGATGTTGAACGGGACCTCGACATCGACATCGCCGTGCGCTGGGGGACTGGCTACGACACCCAGCTCCGGTCCTTTGTGAACATCATCGCCACGCCCAAGGGCGGCACCCATGTGACAGGCTTCGAGCGCGGCCTTAGCCGGGCATTCGTCAAATCACTTGACGGCACTCGCCTGCTCAAGACGGGAGAGGAGATCACCAGGGATGACTGCCTTGAGGGGCTGACCGCCATCGTGACCGTCCGGCTGGCTGAGCCGCAGTTCGAGGGCCAGACAAAGGAGGTCCTCGGAACACCGCCGGTGCAGAAGCTGGTGGCGCGGGTCGTCGAGACAGAGCTGACGGAGTTCCTGACCAGTTCCAAGGCTGCCGTCAAGCAGGTGGCCCGCACCCTTATGGAGAAGGTCGTCAATGCCTCTCGGGCCCGGGTGCAGGCCAAGGCCCACCGCGAGAACCAGCGGCGGAAGAACGCCCTGGCCTCGTCTTCTCTGCCGCCGAAACTCAAAGACTGTCGCAGCGCGGACGGGGAGCTCAGCGAGCTGTTCATCGTGGAGGGCGACTCGGCGCTCGGGACTGCGAATACCGCACGGAATTCCGAGTTTCAGGCGCTGCTGCCCATCCGTGGCAAGATCCTGAATGTCCAGAAGGCGTCGGTGGGGGACATGCTGAAGAACGCTGAATGCGCGTCGATCATCCAGGTGGTGGGTGCTGGATCTGGACGCAGTTTTGAGGTCGATGCCGCCCGGTACGGCAAGATCATTTTCATGGCCGATGCGGACTCTGATGGAGCCCATATCCGCTGCCTCCTCGCGACACTGTTCTTCCGCTACATGCGTCCCCTGGTGGAGGCTGGGCGAGTTTACTCGGCCGTTCCCCCGCTGCACCGGTTCGAGCTGATCAATCCCAAACGCGGCATGGAGAAGTACATCTACACCTACACGGACGGGGAATACCAGCGCAAGGCTGCCGAACTGACGAAGAAGGGTATCCGCTTCAAAGAACCTCAGCGTTACAAGGGGCTCGGCGAGATGGATGCGCATCAGCTGTCCGAGACCACCATGGATCCACGTCACCGCACCCTGCGCCGACTGACTGTCGATGACGCCGGGCGGGCCGAGCAGGTGTTCGAGATGCTGATGGGCAATGATGTGGCCCCCCGCAAGGAGTTCATCGTCGCAGGCGCCTATGCCTTGGAAGCCGACCGCATCGACGTCTGACGACACGCGATGCTAGGGCAGCAGGCCGAGCCCCTGCAGCAGGATGCGGGCTCCGATGATGATCAGCACCACGCCCCCCAAAAACTCGGCTGGCTTGCGGAATCGCACTCCGACGCGATGGCCGATGCCCACTGCTGCGAAAGACATCACCAGCGTTACCATGCCGATGCAGAGAATCGCCTGAAGGATGGAGACATCCACCATGGCGAATGTCACCCCCACAGCTGCTGCGTCGATGCTGGTTGCGATGCCCAGGATCAGCAGGCGACGCAGGTTGAGGTGAGCTTCCCGGTCGGTCTCCCCATCCTCTTCCTGGAAGGCCTCCCAAGCCATCTTGCCTCCGATGCCGGCCAGCAGTATGAAGGCGATCCAATGGTCGAAGGGGTCGAGGAGACTGGTGAAGTTTGCCGCCAGAGTCCAGCCGAGCAATGGCATAGCCGCCTGGAATCCTGCGAAGGTGAGGGCAATCGTCAAGGCGTGACGGTAGTTGAACCGGCCCATCTTCACGCCGCTGCTGAGCGAGGCGGCAAAGGCGTCTGCGGACACGCCGAGACCAACCATCCAGATGGACCAGAGAGGCATGAGGCACCTTCCACAATTCTTATTGATAATGATTTCTGATAAGATCTGGCTTCTGGGACCCAGGTCTTTGAACCACTCTGAAACCACCTGCCCTGGTGTGTCCACAGGTAACTCAAAGTGTGGTTGACCACACCTTTTGCGACACCTGGACCCTCGTGTCGACACGCCGTGAAATCCGCGGCAAGCGGGCCCGCGGGTGGACATTTATGCTTTCGATGGCTCAGTCTGGCAGCGACAGTTATAGCCGTTGGAAGCTGATTCACCTGGAAGAAGGAATGAATGACAGGCACCGGTGCTGATGTGACACGGGTCACAGAGGACTACCTGGCGCTGATCTGGAAAGCCTGCGAATGGCCTGATGACGGACGCCACCCCAACACGACGGAGCTCGCCGCCTCTCTCGGGGTCACCCCGTCAACCGTCTCCGCAAGCCTGAAGCGCCTGGCCCGAGAGGGGATGATCAACTACCGCCCCTACGGGACCATTGAGCTGACCGAGGCGGGGGAGCGCATCGGCCGGGCGGTGGTGCGACGCCACCGCATCATCGAGACCTATCTTGCGACCTTGCTGGGCATGCCCTGGGATCAGGTGCATGATGAGGCTGATCGTCTGGAGCATGCCGCCTCCGATGCCCTCATCGAAAGGATGGACGCAGCCCTCGGGCATCCCGCCACGGACCCGCACGGAGATCCCATACCACGTAACCGGGAGGCTGATCGCAGCGGGATCAGCCTCATTGCCAACATGCCCGAGGGTGCTGAGGTCTCAGTGGTGAGGGTCTCCGACGCCAACCCGGACATCCTCCGTTTCCTGGCTGAGCGGGGCATCTCCATTGGGGCGCACCTGCGTGTGCTCTCCGGACTCTCCGGGATGGGGCTCATGGCAGTGCAGTTCTTGGACAAGGAGGTTGAACTCAGCGCCCCGATAGCCGAGGCCATTCACGTCACACCTTCACTGCCAGCCTCACGGCAGGTCTGAAGGATCCAAACGGGTCCTTCTCAGGGTGGGTTGGACTGGGATGCTCTGAAGGTTGGGAGTCGCGACCGGGTCTGTGGGACCCTCAGACGAGTTGCTCCAGCAGGCCGGTGTCGACGTCGTACATGAATCCGCCGACCTCGGCGTGATCCTTCAGCAGGGGGTGGGAGCGCACCGCTGTGACGTTCTGCCGCAGACGGTTTAGCTGATCGGGGTTCGCGCCGAAGCTCAGCCAGGTGGAGTCCAGCCCGCTGCGTTCCGCTATCGACTGGTGCAAAGCCTCATCCGTGCCGGACATGGCGCAGTGGGTGTGGGCTATCAGGAGGATGCGGTTGACGTTCAGCAGTTGGACGGCCAGGACGAGCCCGGTCATCGTCCAGGGGGCAACCCAGCCGCCGGGCGAACGCAGGATCTTGGCATCCCCGGGGCCGAGTCCGACCATGGGCAGTGGGTCGATCCTGGAGTCCATGCAGGTCACGATTGCGACACCGGCCTGGGCGATGCCGCTGGCGCCTTGGCGAGTGAATGTTGCCGCGTAGTCGCGGTTTGCAGCCAGCAGGTCGTCGAAGCTCATGGGATCCTCTTCTCGTCAGTGCGTGTCCCCAAAGCGGCGACCGGCTTTGCCAGAGTCACGCCGGACCCGTCGCGTCGCGCGTTCAGCTTGGGAAGTTCGATGGGCTCGCCGTTCTTCGTGGCTGCGGTGATGACCTCCCCGATGGCTGCCGCTACCAGCGCGGTCTCGCCCTTCAGGAACCGCTGGCAGCGAACCCCCCCGGTGGCGCGTCCCTTGGCGGGGTACTCGGCAAGTGGAGTGACCTTCGCGCCGCCAGTTCCCTGCCCGAAGAGAGAGTCCGTTGCACCGGCGATGGTGGCCACGAGGTCACGCTCCGGATTCACACCGCCGAAAAACAGCACCGATGCCCCCTCAGCCAACTTGACACCTGCGACGCCTCCGCCGAGACGCCCCTGCGGGCGAACCAGGTCAGCTGGGAAATGCAGCAGATGCGCATCGGTGGTGATGAAAGCCAGGTGAGGTGCATGCAACTCCACCGCGGACACCACCTCGTCGCCGTCGTCGAGCCGGATGATGTCCCAGGAGTCCTTGCCGATCACCTCAGGGTTGACGCGTTTGACCACGCCCCGGCGGGTGCCAAGCGCCACCCCGGGACTGTCTGACGACAACGTGGCCAGACCCACCACGCGCTCGCCCTGCTCCAGAGCCCACAGCTCCGATGCTGGTGAGCCACCCTGGAGATTCGGGGCGCTGGCGGTCAGCGGCACCGTCGGCAACTCGATGGCCCTGGCCCGGACCAGGCGACCGGTCTGGGTGATTACTCCGAACTCGGCGTGGGAGCTCACCCTGATCGCGGCCGTGATGGCGTCGTGACGTGCTCGTGGGCCCTGAGTGGGCAGGGGTGCGGCCGAGTCCGTGCGCGCAGCCCGTCCCGTCGTCGACAACAACACCCAGCAGGGCTCGTCTGGAACCTCCAGGGGGCCGGTGTGCCTCACCACGCCGTCCGAGGCGATCAGGACCGTGCGTCTGGGAGTGCCGAACCGCTTCGCAACGTCATCCAGCTCGGAGGCGACCAGGTCGGCCAGGACATCGTCGCGGTCCAGGATCTGCTGCAGCCCGTCGATCCGGTCCGCCAGCTCATCGGCCTCAGCCTTCAGCTCCAGTGTCGAGTACTTCGTCAGCCGCCGCAGCTGCATGTCCAGGATGTAATTGGCCTGAACCTCATCCAGGGTGAAGGTCTCCATTAGTCTGGAGCGAGCCTCTGCGGCGTCCTCGCTGGACCTGACGATGGCTATCACCTGATCAATGTCGACGATGGCTAGCAGCAGACCCTGCACCAGGTGAAGGCGTTCCTGAGCCTTGCCCAGCCGGTGCCGGGTGCGGCGGGTCGTCACCTCGAGGCGGTGATTCAGGAACACCTCCAAGAGCTCTCTCAAAGCCAGGGTTCGGGGTTGCCCCTCAACCAGTGCCACGGCGTTGATGGCGAAGGTGTCCTCCAGCTTGGTGGTGCGGTACAGCTGCTCCAGCAGCGCCTCCGGGTTGATGCCGTTCTTGACCTCGATCACCAGACGGGTGCCGTTGGCGAGGTCAGTCAGATCTTTCACATCCGCGATACCGACTAGTTTGCGGGCCTCCACAGCCTTCTTGATCTGCTCGATGATCTTCTCGGGCCCCACCAGGTAAGGCAGCTCCGTGACCACGATGCCTCGGCGGCGTGCGCTGACCTGTTCGATGCTGGCCTTCGCACGCACGCGGAAAGACCCGCGGCCGGTCGCGTAGGCATCCCGTATGCCGTCGAGCCCGATGATGCGGCCGCCGCCGGGAAAGTCAGGGCCGGGCAGGTGCTGCATCAGCTCCTCAAGGGTGGCGTCGCGGTTCTGTAGCAGAGCCTTCAAAGCCGCGACGACCTCTCCCAGGTTGTGAGGCGCAATATTGGTGGCCATCCCGACCGCGATGCCTGCGGTGCCGTTGACCAGCAGATTCGGGATGGCCGCCGGAAGCACCTCGGGCTCGGTGTCCTTGCCGTCGTAGTTGGGTCGGAAATCGACGATGTCCTCATCAAGGCCAGCAGTCATGGCGACTGCCGGATGGGCCATACGACACTCGGTGTAGCGCATCGCGGCCGGGCCGGCGTCAAGGGAACCGAAGTTGCCGTGACCGTCGATCAACGGAAGACGCATCGCCCAGGGCTGCGCCATCCGCACGAGGGCGTCATAGATCGCCCCATCACCGTGGGGATGCAGCACACCCATCACCTGACCCACGACGCGAGCACATTTGACGTGCCCCTTCTCGGGGCTGACACCCATCTCATCCATCGAGAACAGGATGCGACGCTGGACAGGCTTCAGGCCGTCACGCGCGTCGGGCAGAGCCCGGGAATAGATGACAGAGTAGGCGTATTCGAGGAAGCTGGACTCCATCTCCTCGGTCACGTCTACATCCAGGATGTGTTCCTCGAACTCCTCGGTGGTGCTCGCCATGGGTGAAATCATGTCTCCTCAAGCCGGATCAACGGCCGTAGCTTATCTGCCAGTCCATCCCCATCGGGTGCACGCACCTCCGGGGCGATGTCCGGGGTCCACTCCCAGGTGTCGGGAGTCTCGGTCAGGGTGCCATGGGCGAGAGCGTGTTCGCCAGGTGTCAGCTGACGAATCGCCCGAGCACAGACGTGATCGGGCTGCAGGGAGGCGAATTCGGCATACAGATCCGGATCGTGCTGACCGTCATCGCCCACCAGTAACCAGCGGATTCGGGGAAGATCGCGGGAAAGCTCCCGCAGGCAGGTGCGCTTGTGGTCAGTCCCGCTGCGGAACCATCCCGTGTTGGTTGGTCCCCAGTCTGTCAGCAGGAGGGCACCCGGTGGGAAGCCATGGCGTTGAAGGAACCGGGTCACCATGGGGTAGGTGTTCCAGGCCCCGGTTGACACGAAGATCAGGGGTGCGCCGGGATGGGCCGCCACCAGCTGCTGATACAGCCGTGACATGCCGGGAACAGCCTGCCGTGCCTGCTCCTTCAAGACGAAGGAGTTCCATGCCGCGACGAGCGGGCGGGGCAGCCACGTCGACAAGATGGTGTCGTCGATGTCAGAGACGATCCCGAAAGTCTGGTTCTCGTCGATGACCTGCACAGGTGCCCAGCTGGAGGCGCCGCCAGCGCCGTCGATTCTGACCTGATGCCAGCCGATGGGCAGGCCGTGATCGCGGATCCGGACGTCGATGTAGCCTCCGCGATCTGAGCGCACCGGTACTCTCAGGTCACCGATGACCACCTCAGCGTTGGAGATCACCTTCGCGGCTGCTATGAAGTTGCGCCAGCCGCGACGGTTGATCATCTCCGTCGCGGCCTGCATTATTCCGACCTGCTTCGGCGGGCGAAGCACGATCCGCGCCAGAACCCGCACCTGCCTGGTGGTGCCGAAACCGGTGAATGCGATGATTGATTCCTGCCAGCCTCGGCGCAGCAACAACCGGTTCAGGGCATGATTGAAACGATCCTCAATGCGCGCAGCGAAGAAGGGGCGGGACTTCATGGTCCCTCAATTTAGTGGAAGAATGGCCGCGTGATCTCACAGTCGCCCGAGGCGTCCCTGGCCTCCAACCTGAAACGAGAGGTGGAGGACTGCCGTTTCTTCCCGGAGCTTGTCTGGGCGACGCTGGGCAGTGCCCTGGGGGGGCAGGAAATGATCGGGTACCTCGTGCACCACGAGGCGAGCTTCGCCACCGGTGACCTGCAAAGGCACCTGACTGTTCTCGTGCTCACCCAGAGGCAGCTGATCATCAGCCACACCGACGAGCAGGATGCCGGGGATCCGAACCGCGCCATCACCAGCGTCGAGGTGATAGCGCTGCGGGCCATCCACTCCGCCGTGGTCACCCGGTCCGTCCAGCACTCGCAGAACTACTCGGAGGCCAGCCCCCAGCTTGCGGAAGCCTGGCTGACGCTGGCCTGGGGGGCGGCGTCACGGCTGGAGCTGGGGCCAGCCACTTGCGAGGATCCCCAGTGCGAGGCCGAGCACGGCTGGGCAGGTGTCTCCATGCCGAATGACCTGACGGTGCGGATGAGCCCCATGGGGGATGGCTGGCCGAGCGTTGAGAAGCTGATAACTTTCGGTACCCTGCTGCAGGGATACGTCGGATGAGCGACAGCGACTTCGTGTTGCCAGACTACGACGGCCCGTGTCTCAGCAACCTGCTGCCTAGCATTGAGGCTCGACTGGTGGGGGAGAAGCCTGTCTTGGGGATTCCCAGCGCATCGCGGTACGTCGTGTTTCTCATCGATGGGCTTGGTTGGAACCCCTTGGAGATGCATGCCGCTGACAGCGTGCTGCTGGCTCCTGCCCTAGGAGGGGCGATCCGGCTCACCTGTGCGGTCCCATCGACGACGGCTACATCGCTGACATCCATCGGCTGTGGGGCCATGCCCGGGCGACATGGGGTGGTCGGCTATTCCTTCCTGGACCCTGAGGCCGGCAGGATTCTGAACGCCCTGACCTGGGAGGGCGGTCCTGCCGATGTGCCTGGCTTCGCTTGCGCAGAGACCCGATACCAGCAGTTGCGCTCCCAGGGGATCACCAGTGGATGCGTGAGCCTGGCGCGGTTTGCAACAAGTGGTTTGCAACGGCTGGCTTTCGATGGCACAGAGCACATCGGGATATCCGATGAGGACGACATCACGGCATTCACCGCACTGGTGACGCAGGCTCTGTCCCGGCATGAGGTTGTCTACGCCTATGAACGGCTCCTTGACCACGAGGGGCATGCGCACGGAGTGGGCAGCTGGCAGTGGCTCAGCGCCCTGGCCAGGGCCGAGGATCTTGTGGCGCAGCTGGCGGCTGCGCTGCCTGCTGACACCTGTCTTCTGGTCACTGGCGACCACGGCATGGTCAATGTTCCCACCCAGCACCGGATCGTCATTGAGGAGAGCCCCCGGCTGATGGGAGCCGGCCTCATCGGGGGCGAGCCCCGGCTGCGGCAGCTGTACGCAGAGGATCCCTCTGAGCTGGCCCGCGCCTGGATCTGCGAACTGGGGGAGCGGGCAGTGGTGCTTCTGCGTGATGAGGCCATTGAGGCAGGATGGTTCGGGACTGTGACCGAGCAGGTGCGTCCCCGGATAGGCGATGTGCTGGTGGCCATGCGTGAGGACTGGGCGATCAACACCCGAACTCTGCCACGAGAGTTCGGGCTTGTGGGGCAGCACGGCTCCCTGACCGCCGCCGAGATGTATGTCCCGCTGTTCAGCTACGGTGCTCGCTGATGCATGTGGCGCTGATCATTGACGACTTCTTCCCCTCCTCCGGCGGAATCGGACGCTCGGTGGAGACGCAGATCGAGGAACTGACCAATCTGGGCTATGAAGTCAGCCTGATAGCCCCAGATCGCCACCTGGAGAAGTCAAGAGCCTGTCGGATCATCGAGTGCCCGACGATCTACTTCGAGGGGCTGCCCGCGCACCTGAGCATCCTCCACAACTCGGAGCGACGCGCTCAGCTGATCTCGGAGTGCGCCAGTTTCGATATGATCCATTCCCAGACGGAACGGGGGGCGCTCATCCTCGGGGCAAGGCTGGCCAGGCTGCAGCGCATCCCGCACCTCCACACCTTTCACGCGAACGTCGCCGGAACCCATCAGACAGTCAAGGCCGCGATCTTTGGAACGTGGCTTTATCAGTTCCTGATCAATCCCCTGCTGACCCGGGCGGCGGGCCGAGTCTCAAGCCGGTCCCGCCTGGTGCCCTCCAGGGCCGAGCCCGGGGGCCTGGCAGCGCGGATGGACTGGGCTTCGTTTGCCGACATCGCAGGCAAAGTGGATGCCTGGACTGTGCCGAGTCCCTTCATGAAGGAACTCATCGAACAAGCCGCCACCCACCGGGTGCCCGGCCATGTGGTGCCAACCGGAGTTGGGCAGGGGATGCTCAACGCCATAGCCGCCGCTCCACGTGAACGCGCCGATGACGGCATCGTGCGGTTCCTGTCGGTGGGACGGCTGGCCAAGGAGAAACGACTGGATGTGCTGGTGCGGGCCTTCAAACGCGCTGGGATCCCCAACTCCGAGCTGGTGTTGGTGGGCGACGGTGACCAGCGAGACCTCCTGAAGACCCTGGCAGGAGACGCCGCGAACATCGACTTCCGCGGGCACCTGAGGTCGCTTGACGCGATCGCCTACGAACTGGTGAACGCAGATGCCCTAGTGCTGGCGAGTCATCGTTTTGACTCCCAGGCGCTCGTGCTGTCTGAGGCTGTTGCTGCGGAGTTGCCCATCCTGTACTGCGACGACCGTCTCACAGTCGCGACATCACCTTCCTCCGCACTCTTGACCGAACCGGACGTCTCCTCCATGGCAGCGGGCCTGTGGGAACTCGCCGATCCGGGAAGACGCGCCAGCATGAGAAAGGCGGCGCTGGGGATGCGTGAGTTGCTGACGCCCCGCCGCACCGCTGAGAAATATGCTGCCATCTACGACAACCTGATTGGAGATCAGCGTGCCTGAACTCGTCTTCCACACCGGGCCGATGGATTGTGGCAAGTCGACGCTGGCGCTGCAGTTTGACCACACCCAATCCACCCACGGCAGGAAGGGCCGGATCTTCACCTCCCGTGATCGATCGGGGGAGGCACGAATCACCTCCCGTCTCGGCCTGTCTGAGGCCGCGACCGAGGTTGACGGGGACTTCGACTTCTGGCGCTATGTGATCTCACAGCTCATCGCCGGACAGCGGGTCGACTACCTCGTCTGTGACGAGGCGCAGTTCTACTCTGGCGAGCAGGTCGAGCAGCTGGCCCGCATCGTCGACGAACTCCAGATTGACGTCTATGCCTTCGGCATCCTGGCGGATTTCCGGACCCGGCTGTTCCCTGGATCTCAGCGTCTGGTGGAACTCGCCGACCGGGTGGAGACTCTGCCGTTGGGTCCGTTGTGCTGGTGTGGGGCCAAGGGCACTCACAATGCCCGCACTATCGACGGACTCATGGTGACGGAGGGCTCTCAGGTGGTGGTCGGTGACACCGAGTCGGGTGAGATCCGCTATGAGGTGCTGTGCCGCGCCCACCATAGACGCCGTATGACTGCTACCCGCGCACGGGCCACACTAGGCGCCGACCCTCTGCCCTTCGAGGCTGAGTCCGGGCTCAGCGAGAGCCGCCCCCGAACATGATCTCGTCCCAGCTGGGGATGGAGGCGCGGCGCCGGTGGCGAGCTCTGGGCTGGGGGGCCGTGTCTTCATTCTCGGCCCGCGCCAGGAGCGTCTCCTGAGTGGGGGCGGGGTCAGCGTCCTCCCGACGGGGCTCCTCCTCGGTGGGACCAGGCTCCGGGAGCGAGGCAAACTCGTCGCTGACCTCGGTGTCCTCGTGCGTGACCTCGGTGGTCTCCCGCTCCAGCACCTCAGACCCGCTGTTCTCCTCATCAATGCCGACGTAGATGCGCACCGAGTCCTCGCTGACACCGCTCAGCATGTCATAGAGGTCATCCAACTCTGAGGTGGCCGGCCCCTCGTCGAAGGTGTCCGTCGGCACATCATCCCCGGGGAGGGCTGGGGGAGTCTCGGGCTGGCTGGTGGCTCTCACCAACGCAAACTCATCATCGAAGTCGAGGGTGTTCTCGTTGTCCGGGTCCTGGCTTCCGGGCAGCTCCTCCCCAATCAGCCAGCGTGCGTCCGGGTTGTCTGCCACCGAGAACCGGCCTCGGGGGTCGAACAGGAACTCGGCTCGTCGCTCATGATCCTCCATCACCCCCACGACACGCCATTTCAAGTCTGGCTCACGCCAGGCATCCCAGGCTATGTCATCGGCGTCCATGCCACGTGCCTTCAGTCGGGTCGTGATGATCTCATCAAGCCGTCGATGCCCGCTCCCGTCCCCACGTCGTCGAACAGCGCAACCGAGTGCCGTCGACGTCATGTGTTCTCGTTCTGCGATGACGGGCAGGACAAACCCCTCGATCTGCTCGGCGTCGACTCCTGCCTCGGCTGCCACCTCCGCGAGGGTGGCGCCTCCACGGATGCGGGATTGGATCTCCCGCGGGCTCAGTGCGCTGTCCATGCATTCTCCCCTAGTGTGTGACTCAACAACCTACCAGCCGACGACACCGAAGCCTGGGACTTGAACCGCGAGCTGAATGTGGTACACATAGCCCCGATCAAGTTCGGGACAAGCCGAAGGGCGATATCAGGAGGAACCTGGGGCATGGCCACTGACTACGACGCTCCGCGCAAGACGGATGAGGAGATGAGCGAGGACTCGCTCGAAGAGCTCAAAACCCGCCGCAACGACAAGAACTCGGGCAAAGTCGACGAGGATGAGGTGGAGGCCGCCGAATCCTTCGAACTGCCGGGCGCAGATCTCTCCCATGAGGAGCTCACCGTCAGGGTGCTGCCCAAGCAGTCTGATGAGTTCACCTGCGCCTCATGCTTTTTGGTGAAATCACAAAGCCAGCTGGCCGAGACCAAGGGAGAGCTGAAGTACTGCGTCGACTGCGTCTGAGGGCCCTCAGAGGTCCATCTTGTTGCGTAGGCTGCCTGGCCCCTTGTGGCCGGTGTTGCTGAGCCACCGACGTTGAACGTAGCGGTTCATGGTCAGCTGCGCGATGCCGACACCCAAGCCGCTGCATACCGCCCAGACCAGTGCCTGGGCGATCGGCGTGTCGGGATCGTTCGGGTCGGGCGGGGCGTCACCAGTGGCGGTTTCCCAAGCCTTCGTGATGAGTTTCTGGGCGATGATCGTTGTGGCGGCGCCCAGCACACCCGCGTAGATCTTCCACAGCACTTTCTCCTCAACCGCCATCAGTGGGGTCCTTTCCGTAGCTTCACCCCCATTATGTCCCGTGTGCCAGATGGCCTGCAGCCGCGCTACATTGGCCGGGTGCCTGAGATCCCCACAATGGTCGAAGCCCCTCAGCAGATGCCGGCATATGCGCGGCCTGGCGATGCCGGAGCCGACCTGCGCTGCACCGTTGACATTTTTCTGGCTCCCGGGGAGCGCCGTGTCGTGGGAACGGGGGTTCGAGTGGCTCTTCCGGAGGGAACCGTCGGCTTGGTGACCCCCCGATCAGGGCTTGCCGCGGAAGCGGGTCTCAGCATCGTGAACACCCCCGGCGTGATTGATTCGGGTTATCGTGGCGAGATCCGGGTCTGCCTCATCAACCTGGATCCCCGGGAACCCATCAGCCTCCGGGCAGGGGACCGGATCGCGCAGCTGGTGATCCTGCCCTGCCTGAAGGCTGATTTCGTCGCAGTGACTGGCCTCGATGAGACGGAGCGTGGCCAGGGGGGTTATGGTTCATCCGGAAAGCACTGAATCCAAGGAGCAGCATGGAATCCACCGATGACACGAAGTGGGCCGAGATCGATGAGGAGTTCGATCGCGACGAGGGCCCCTTCGACATCGAGGAGGTAGACCTCGAGGCTGATGACGTCCAGCGTGTGGACTTGGGGGCGCTCGTCGTGACCCCGTTCGAGGGGATGCAGCTGCAACTGCAGGTGGACAACTCCAAGGAACGAGTCCAGTCGCTTCTGATCAGTGACGGCGCATCCGCCATGGAGGTTGCCCTGTTTGCGGGTCCCGCCCGGACCTCCATGGTGGGAGAGATCCGCGACGAGATCATGGAGGCCTCCGAGCGGGACGGTGGAACTGCGACCCTGACCGAGGGACCCTTCGGAGTGGAGCTGCAACGCAGACAGCCTGTCACCGACAACGAAGGCAAACGGGGCATGCACATCTCCCGCACGTGGCTGGTCTCAGGGCCAGGCTGGATCCTCCGGGGCATCGTGTTCGGGCGTGCCGCATTCGAGCCCGAAGACGACGATGTGACGGTGGCGCTGGTTGAATGCTTCGGGAACATGGTCGTACGCCGAGGCAAGGCACCGGCTGCCCCCGGAAGCCTCATCCCTCTGACAGTGCCGAAGATGGAGCCCCAGTGAACTCCCAGCGTCGCGGTGTGCTGGATCGCATCAGGCGACTTTTTTCATCGTCAGAGCTCCTGGAGGCCGAGGACCTCCAGGAGCAGGCCCGGGACTGCGGTGCCAGCCCGCTGTCGGACTGCCCAGACCGGGCGAAGGTTCGGATCCGCGGCACGATCAATTCCGTGACGAAACTCGAAAGCGGGGGAGTGGAGGCAATGCTGACCGACGGCACGGGCAGCATCGAACTCAACTGGACGGGGCGTCGTCGCCTTGACTGCATCACCCCCGGATGCGACGTGATGGTGCAGGGGCGGATCTCCTCTGGTGACAATGGGCGGGTCATGTACAACCCCGAGTTCAACATCGTCGGTTGAGACGAAACTTGCGTCACACAGCTACATCCCCTGGCTGCTGTCCTCGCCGAGGTAGGCGAACATTGAGCTGAGTTCGCTCTCGGAGTCCTGACTGGCCACGAACAACATCTCGTCAAGCGCCTCCAAGGCGCTGTCTCGCTCAGGCAGCAGCGGGATGCCGTCGCGGATAATCGCCACCAGAGTGACCTCGCGCGGCAGTTCCAGATCCCGGATCCGCCGACCGACGAACGGGCTCTGCCGTGGAAGACGAATCTCCGACAGGTTTGTGGAGGACTTGTTGAAGGTGAACAGCCTAACCAGGTCACCGGTGGCCACAGCCTCCTCCACGAGAGCGGACATGATGCGAGGGGTTGACACTGCCACATCGACACCCCAGGCCTCGTCGAACAGCCACTCATTGCCTGGGTGATTGATCCGCGCCACGGTGCGGGGAACCCCGAACTCGGTTTTCGCCAACAGCGAATGCACCAGGTTCACCTTGTCATCGCCGCTGGCTGCGATGGCGACATCGCAGTTTTCCAGCTCAGCCTCCTCCAGGGTTTGGAGTTCGCAGGCATCTGCCTGGAACCATTCCGCCCCAGGAACTGAGTCCGGTTTGATGGAGGAGGGGTCCTTCTCGATCAACAGCACCTGGTGCCCGTTGCTGATCAGCTCCCGGGCTATGGATCGGCCGACATTTCCGGCTCCAGCTATGGCTACACGCATGGCTTACCTCTCAGTGGATCAGTGACGTGTCGGCGGTGCCGCGAACAGAGTCTCGACGCTGTCAGTGCGCTCGGTCTCGCATGCAACGAAGATCAAATCACCATCCTGGAAGACCGTCTCCGAGTCTGGAACGATCCCACGGCCAGTCCTGGATAAGAAGGGGATCGGTGCCCTCGCTGCGGCGGAGAGCTCCCTGATGCGTTTGCCGACCCAACCCGCGTTGACATAGACCTGCAGCAGCCTGACGGTACCTGACGGGTCGCGCCAGACCGGCTCTGTGCCCTCAGGCAACAGTCGCCTCATCACCTGGCCGACGGTCCAGCGGACTGTGGCCACCGTGGGTATGCCCAATCTCTCGTAGACGGCAGCGCGTCCCTGGTCGTAGATCCGGGCCACCACGTTGTCAACGCCATACTGCTCACGCACGACGCGGGCGGCGAGGATGTTCGAGTTGTCGCCACTCGACACAGCGGCGAACCCATCCGCCCGGCGGATGTCAGCGGATTCGAGCACCTCACGGTCGAATCCGACTCCCTTGACCGTCGTGCCGTGGAAGTCAGTGCCCAATCTGCGGAAGGCCTCATCGGTGACATCAATGACAGCCACCGAATGGCCGCGGTTCTCCAGGCCTCTGGCCAGCATGGAGCCAACCCGGCCACAACCCATGATGACGATGTGCAATACGACTCCTATTTGCTCCTGAAGATGAGGCGAACCTACCGCAAGACCTTGAACGTCGCCAGGACAAGTACACCGATCCGGTCTACGGTAACCCCGTGAAGGTGTTCTTGGCGTTCAAGAGGCTCATCGTCGGGCGGCGTCTGGCCAATGCGCAGCTTGGTGAGGCACTCCTGCCCAAACGGGTTGCCCTTCCCGCATTCGCCTCGGATGCGCTGAGCTCTGTCGCGTACGCCCCAGACGAGATCCTGATCACCCTGTCGCTGGCGGGAATGGCTGGGTTCATGCTCTCCTGGCAGGTTGGACTGGCAGTTGCGGCGGTGGTCGCTGTGGTCATCATGAGTTATCGCCAGACGGTTCATGCATACCCGGATGGTGGTGGCGACTACAAGGTGGCGAATGACAACCTTGGGCGGTTTGCAGGGCTCACCGTGGCCTCGGCACTCCTTGTCGACTACGTTCTCACGGTCGCGGTGTCGGTGTCGGCTGCCATCGCCAATGCGAAGGCGATGGTGCCGTTCCTTGAAGGCCGTGAGGCCTGGGGGGCCATCACGGTCATCGTCCTGCTGACTCTGGCCAACCTGAGGGGTGGCCGGGAGTCGGTGGGAGTGTTCGCGATCCCGACCTATGCCTTCATGGCATCAATGTTGCTCATGATAGGGGCTGGGCTGTTTCGCGTGCTCGTCCTGGGGCAGGACCTTCGCAGTGAGACCGCGGATCTCATGGTCGCACGATCCGATGGAATGGAGACTGTGATCGGCTGGACTCTGGTCGCGATCCTGGCGAGGGCCTTCTCCTCAGGATGCGTGGCGCTGACAGGGGTGGAGGTCATCAGCAACGGGGTACCGGCCTTCCGGCCCCCGAAGAGCCGCAATGCCTCCGTTGCGCTGGCAACTCTCGGGGGGATAGCGATCGTCATGCTCCTCGGTATCCTGGGCCTGGCCAATCTCACGCACGTCCATCTGATTGATGAGTTTGCGGGAACCCACTACGTCGACCAGTTGGGCAATGCCGTCAGCCCGGCTGTCGCCACGATGACCGGGCAACTGGCAAGGGCTGTGTTCTCTGACTGGTTCCCGCCAGGCTTCTACATCGTCGTCTCGGCGACGATGCTCATTCTGTTCCTGGCGGCCAACACGGCCTTCAAAGGCTTCCCGGCGTTGGCCTCGACCCTCGCCAAAGACCGATACATGCCCCGGCAGCTGCACACTCGCGGCGATCGGCTGGCCTTTTCCAATGGGATCTTGATGCTGGCGATCGCCGCCATCATCCTGGTGGCGGTGTTCAACGCCTCTGTCACCGCCCTGATCCAGATGTATGTGGTTGGTGTCTTCATCTCATTCGCGCTCGGTCAGGTCGGCATGGTTGTGCACTGGGGCAGGGCGTTGGGCAAGGAGGAGAGCCCGAGACAGCGGCGGAGGATCCGGCGTTCCAGGCTGATCAGCCTGACCGGGGCGACTGTGATTACAGTGGTTCTCGTTGTGATCCTGGTCAGCAAGTTCCTGCATGGAGCCTGGGTTGCCCTGGGTGCCATGGGCGTCATGTTCATGCTGATGCTTGCCATATCGAACCATTACCGGGCTGTGGCTGACGAGCTGAAGCTGACGTCAGAGTCCGACAGGGCACTGCCAAGCAGGGTTCGCGCGGTGGTGCTGGTACAGCAGGTGAACCTACCGGTGGCCAAGGCCATCGCATATGCGAAGGCCAGCCGCGCCACCTCCCTGGTGGCGGTCACGATCGCCATCGACGATGAGGAGACCCGGGAGGTCATGGAGGCCTGGCAACGAGAGGACTTCGGGATTCCGCTGCGGATGCTCGCCTCACCATACCGTGAGATCACGCAGCCCTTCCTGCGATATGTCGCCGACTTGAGGACCGAGAATCCCCGGGATGTCGTCGCCGTGTACATTCCTGACTTCGTGGTCGGACACTGGTGGGAGTCCCTGCTACACAACCAGACCGCGATGCTGATCCGCACCCGGCTGCATTTCATGAAGGGAGTCATGGTCATCTCGGTGCCCTATCAGCTCAGCAGCGCGCGACGTCAAGAACGCAGAAGGGGGATTGGGTGATCGAGGTCACGCTGGGGAAGGTGGCCCATGGCGGTTTCGTCGTCGCCCGCAGCTCCGGGAAGGTGATCTTCGTGACCGGCGGACTGCCGGGAGAGCGAGTGCTCGTGCAGATCACGGAGACTGGGTCACGTTTCGATCGCGGACGGGTCGTTCAGGTTCTGGAGCCCTCGACCTCGCGAGTCACCCCGCCCTGCCCCATCGCAGACAGCTGCGGGGGCTGTGACTGGCAGCATGCCAGTCTGGAGGCGCAGCGGCAGTTGAAGACCGAGGTGGTGGCTGAGCAGTTGTCGCGTCTGGCGGGCATCTCCTGGGAGGGGCAGGTGGAATCTGTCGAGCCCGCTTTGCACTGGCGGACCCGGATGCGATACGCCGTTGCGGGGGGCCGGGTCGGATTGAGGGGACGACGGTCACACGAGGTCGTCCCACTGCCTGCGCAAGGGTGTTTGGCCTCTCATCCCGGAGCCAGCCCGGACCAGTTGAACCGGCTGGCTGAGGGCTCTCGGGAGCTTACAGTCGTCCACAGCGCAGATGGGACGAGCATCCTCGCGGACGGGAAACTTGTGTCAGGCAATGCTGTGGTCCGCGAACGTGCGGGTGGCTATGAGTTCCGCGTTGCCGCAGATGGCTTCTGGCAGGTTCACCCTGCGGCCGGGGAGACGTTGCTGGCTGCTGTGCTTGAAGGACTTGAGCCATCTCCGGGTGAGCTGGCGCTTGATCTGTACTGCGGCTCTGGACTGTTCGCAGCTGGACTGGGGGGAGCCGGCGCCGGGGTGGTGGGGGTGGAGCTGAACCGGGCCGCCACAGCCAATGCGCGGCTGAACGTTCCAGGTGGAAGATTCCTCGCCATGTCGCTGGCGAAGGCTCTGCGAAAGTTGCCCTCAAAGGTTGATCTGGTTGTGCTCGACCCACCAAGGCGAGGCGCGGGTTTCGAGGTGGTCTCCAGGATCGCTGGGTTGGGGCCACGAGCCATCGCCTATGTTGCCTGTGACCCGGCCAGTCTGGCACGTGATCTGGCTGGCTTCGCGGGCAGGGGATATGAACAGACATCCATCCGAGCCTTTGACCTGTTCCCCATGACGCACCATGTGGAGTGTGTGGCCGTGCTGAAACCACGCTCGGCGGATGTTGGCGGAGATTAGACTGACGCCATGGCCTGGTGGCAGGGCCGCAGAGCGTCTTGGAAACAGGGCGTCGCCGTGATATCTTGACATCAAGATAAGTGGCGGGGAGAAACAAAGGAGAACCATGAGCGTCAACAGCTTCGGAGCCAGATCCGTCCTGAGCGTGGGCGGCACCGCCTACGAGATCTTCCGCATTGATGCGGTCCCGGGGCACGAGAAACTTCCCTACAGCCTGAAGGTGCTGCTGGAGAACCTGCTTCGCACAGAGGACGGGGCCAACATCACCGCTGATGACATCCGGGCCCTGGGGGAGTGGGATGCCGCAGCTGAGCCGCACCATGAGATCCAGTTCACGCCGGCGCGCGTCATCATGCAGGACTTCACCGGAGTGCCATGCGTGGTTGACCTTGCGACCATGCGCGAAGCCGTCACGGCCCTTGGCGGAGACCCCTCCAAGGTCAACCCCCTCGCGCCGGCGGAGATGGTCATCGATCATTCCGTGATCGCAGAGGTCTTCGGAATCCCCAGCGCCTTCGAGCAGAACACCGAGATCGAATACCAGCGCAATCGTGAGCGCTACCAGTTTCTCCGCTGGGGGCAGACAGCCTTCGACGACTTCAAAGTCGTTCCCCCCGGCACCGGCATCGTGCATCAGGTGAACATAGAGCACCTGGCCCGTGTGATCTTCCCCAGGGTGGTTGATGGGGTGCTGCAGGCATATCCGGACACTTGCGTCGGAACCGACTCCCACACCACCATGGTCAATGGTCTGGGCGTTGTGGGCTGGGGCGTCGGCGGCATTGAGGCTGAGGCCGCCATGCTGGGCCAGCCCGTCTCCATGCTGATCCCCCGCGTGGTCGGGTTCAAACTGACCGGCAAGCTCCCCGAGGGCACCACGGCAACCGATCTGGTGCTGACGATCACCGAGATGCTGCGGGAGCACAAGGTGGTGGGCAAGTTCGTTGAGTTCTACGGTGAGGGCGTCTCCGAAGTTCCCCTTGCCAACCGCGCAACCATAGGCAACATGAGCCCTGAGTACGGCTCCACCATCGCTATCTTCCCCATCGACTCCAAGACCACCGACTATCTGCGCCTGACGGGGCGAGACGAGTCGCAGATCGCTCTCGTCGAGGCCTACGCGAAGACCCAGGGCCTGTGGCATGAGGATGACCGTGAACCCGTCTACTCTGAGTACATTGAGCTGGATCTCGCGACAATCGTGCCCTCCATCGCCGGGCCGAAACGTCCCCAGGACAGGATTCGCCTCGACCGTTCCCAGGAGAACTTTCACCAGGCCCTTCCCACCTATGCCGGGGATGTCGATGCCGCGGTTCCTGTCACGCTGTCCGACGGCACTGAGTTCGAGTTGCGCAACGGCGCCGTAACGGTCGCCTCCATCACGTCGTGCACCAATACCTCGAATCCCAGCGTCATGCTTGGAGCGGCGCTGGTGGCGAAGAAGGCGGTTGAGCGGGGGCTGACCCGGAAGCCATGGGTCAAGACCTCCTTGGCCCCTGGATCGCAGGTCGTCACCGACTACTACGAGAAGGCCGGCCTGACGGCCTACCTCGACGCCATCGGATTCAATCTCGTCGGTTACGGCTGTGTGACGTGCATCGGCAACACCGGACCTCTGATCCCCGAGGTCTCGGCCGCCGTCAACGAACATAACCTGGCTGTGACTGCGGTCCTTTCGGGCAACCGCAACTTTGAAGGCCGGATCAGCCCGGATGTGAAGATGAACTACTTGGCCAGCCCGATGCTGGTCATCATCTATGCACTCGCCGGCACCATGGACATTGACCTGTTCAACGACCCCATCGGCCAGGATCCCGAGGGCAATGACGTCTATATGAGAGAGCTGTGGCCGACCCAGTCCGAGATTGAGGAGATCACCGGCTCGGCCATCAGCTCTGAGATGTTCGCCTCCCGGTATGCCGACGTCTTCGCCGGCGATGACCGCTGGCGCTCTCTGCCGACTCCTGATGGAGCCGTCTTCGACTGGGATGACGCCTCCACCTATGTCCGCAAGGCGCCATATTTCGACGGCATGCCAGCCGACCCGGAGCCAGTGGAAGACATCACTGGTGCGCGGGTGCTGCTGAAGCTGGGGGACTCAGTGACCACAGACCACATCTCTCCCGCCGGCAACATCAAGGCAGACTCCCCAGCCGGGTTGTACCTGGCGTCCCATGGGGTGGAGCGGCGCGACTTCAACTCCTATGGTTCGCGGCGCGGCAACCACGAGGTCATGATCCGAGGCACCTTCGCCAACATCCGCCTGCGCAATCACGTGGCCCCCGGCACGGAAGGCGGATTCACACGCGACTTCACCGTCGCAGGCGGGCCGGTCGCCACTGTCTACGACGCAGCTCAGAACTACGCTGCATCAGGCATCCCCCTGGTGGTGCTGGCCGGCAAGGAGTACGGATCTGGCTCATCACGTGACTGGGCGGCCAAGGGCACGGCACTGCTCGGAGTGAGGGCCGTGATCGCCGAAAGCTACGAGCGCATCCACCGGTCCAATTTGATCGGCATGGGTGTGCTGCCGCTGCAATTCCCCGAGGGCTCCTCGGCAGACAGCCTTGGGCTCACCGGTGAGGAGACCCTCAGCATCACGGGAGTCGAGGAATTGAACACGGGGATCACGCCCAAGACTGTCAAGGTGACTGCGGTGCGGCCCGATGGCACTGAGGTGGGCTTCGATGCCGTGGTCCGCATCGACACCCCAGGGGAGCGCGGCTACTACCTCAACGGCGGCATCATGCAGTACGTGCTGAGGAACCTCGCCAAGGTTTGAGCGTGATGCGACGCCTGCTGACAGGTGTCAGTGCCACCTTTCTCATTGAATGCATGGTCGATGAGGGAAGGGGGTAATCCCTGAATCCATCCCCTGGGTGGTCGGCCCTCGGTCCGGCCCCCCCAGGGGTGAGGACGTCGTAGCCCTGCGGCCAGGGGAGGCTGGGACGTTTCACCTCTGCCGTGCTGTCCGGTTGTTGGGTGTGACACTTCGTGATAAGAGTTTTCAGATCCATGGGGTCGCGGCATGAGGATTCAGGAATCAGCCGGGGGTTCTCTTAGACTGAACGGCATGTCTCTCCTTGCCAAGATCAGAGAACCACGTGATCTGCGAAACCTCTCACGTCAGCAGCTGAATGATGTGGCACAGGAGATCCGCGGGTTCCTGGTCAATAGGGTGAGCCGGACAGGAGGGCATCTCGGCCCGAACCTCGGGGTGGTTGAGCTGACCCTCGGCATCCACCGGGTCTTTGACTCCCCTCACGACCCAATCATCTTTGACACCGGTCATCAAAGCTATGTCCACAAGATCCTCACGGGCAGGATCGCCGGTTTCGATCGGCTGCGGCAGCGTGGCGGGCTCTCCGGCTACCCCGATCGCACCGAATCCCCGCATGACTGGGTTGAGAACTCACATGCATCAACCGCGCTCTCATGGGCTGAGGGACTTGCCAAGGGATTCCGGCTGAGAGGAGAGGAGCGTACCGTCGTGGTCGTGGTGGGCGATGGGGCCCTCACCGGTGGAATGGCCTGGGAGGCGCTGAACAACATTGCAGCCCAACCTGAGCTGCGGATCGTCATCGTGGTCAATGACAATGGTCGCTCCTACACGCCGACTGTTGGAGGTCTCGCAAACCACCTCGCAGGGTTGCGCACCGATCAGCGCTACGAGAGGACGCTGAGCTTCATCAAACGCCACCTGAACCGCGTCCCTGTCCTGGGACGACCGCTTTACGATCTGCTGCATGGCTTCAAGACGGGAGTCAAGGATGTGCTTGCCCCGCAAGGGATGTTCTCCGACCTCCGATTGAAGTACACCGGCCCCATTGATGGACACGACATCCGCGCTGTCATCGGGCACTTGGAGTATGCCCGGCAGTTCGGGGGGCCGGTGCTGGTGCATGCCATCACCAGCAAGGGAAAGGGCTTCAAAGCCGCGGAGGAGAACATCGAGGATCAGTTCCACGCAGTCGGCAGGATCGACGAGTTCACTGGCCAGCCGCTCAGCGATATCGTCCAGGCAACCTGGACCGATGCATTCGGCGAGGCCATGCTGCGTCTGGGCGAACGCAACTCGGACATCGTGGCCATCACCGCAGCGATGCTGCACCCCACCGGTCTTGCCAGGTTCGCCGCAGCCTTCCCCCGACGGATCTTCGACGTCGGCATCGCGGAGCAGCATGCTGTGGTCTCCGCCGCGGGGTTGGCACGGGCCGGACTGCACCCGGTCGTCGCGCTCTATTCCACCTTCCTGAACAGAGCTTTCGATCAGGTGTTGATGGATGTTGCACTGCATGGTGAGGGAGTCACGTTCGTGCTCGACCGCGCTGGTGTCACTGGTGCCGATGGCCCCAGTCACAATGGCATGTGGGACCTGTCACTTCTCGGGATCGTGCCTACCATCGAGATCGCAGCTCCCCGTGACCAGCCGCGCCTGGTGGCAGCTTTGGAACGTGCCACCACCGTTGACGATGTCCCCACTGTGGTGCGTTATTCGAAAGAGCCACTGCCCAGCGAGATACCCCCTGTCACCAGTAGGGGCGTGGGGAGGGACCAGGTTGATCTCCTGCGCATCGACCCCGCGGCGCGGGTCCTAGTGATCGGCTATGGCCAGTTCGCCGGATTGGGACTTGAAGTGGCGGAGAAGCTGAGCGCTGAGGGGGTCGCCTGCTCGGTTGCCGATCCGCTGTGGTGCATCCCGGTGAGCCCCGAGCTGGTGGAGCTGGCGGCCAGTCATCCGACCGTGGTCAGCATTGAGGACAACCTGAGGGCGGGGGGATTGGGGGAGCGGCTCAGAGGTGAGTTGGCGGAGCGGGCGCCGCAAGTCCGTGTCCTGACTTTCGGCATTGCGCAACAGTTCCTTGCGCATGCCTCCCGGGGGGAGACGCTGAGTGAGCTCGGCCTGACATCACGGGATGTGGCCCGGAAGGTCCTGGAGGCAGTGATACATGATCAGCTCTCACCCACATCTCAGGTGCTCTGAACGTTCTCAGCTATCAAGGGCGCCAGGAAATCCACCTGCCACGGCCGGGCACCGAGGTGCAACAGCTCAGTGGGCAGATCCTGCCCCTCCTCCCAGTGGTAGAGGCAGTCCCTGATGATTCCCGGCGGTGCCACCAGACTGGCTTGGATGCCAAGGTCACATGCAAGCTCCTCCACGCCGCCGCGGACTCGTTTCCACAGCTCCCATCGCTTCGGGGACAGACGCTCCCAGGAACGTGGCTGTGGCGTCCCTGAACTGGGAGGACGTTTGGTCGGATACTCCTTGGGATCCAGCCTGGCTGTAGCCTTCAGTGCCGCTTCCCAGTTGCGTCGGTAGCGTAGGGCTCCACGGGTGCGGAATCCTGGTATGTCGGACAGCGTGGCAGATGTCGGCATTACGCCATCACGTGTTGCTGTGGCCGCCAGGGCAACGATCGCGGCATCGCTCAGGATCCTGCTTGGCGGCCGGTCTCGATCCTGCGCGATCCGGTCGCGTTCCTCCCACAGTGCGCGCGCCACCGCGAGTTGCGGGGGATACTTGCAGACAGTCAGACCGGATAGGCGACGCCATGGATCGGGTTTTCGTGCGGGAGGCTCTGCGAATGCCTCCAGGATGTGGGCGAATTCCTGTTCAGCCCACTCCAGCCGTCCAGTGGACACCAGCTCAGCACGCAGTACATCAGCAAGGTCGATGAGGAAGTCAACGTCGAGTGCTGCGTAAATGAGCCAGGACTCTGGGAGGGGACGAGTTGCCCAGTTGTCGGCTGAGTGGGCCTTGCGCAGCCGAATGTTGAGTTTGTCCTCCAGCAGCGGTGCCAGGCCTGCTGACTGTGCTCCCAGCAGCCTGGCGGCCAGCTCGGTGTCGAAGAGCGCAGGCGGCCTGATCCCAACCTCTGTCATACAGGGAAGATCCTGAGAGGCCGCATGAATGAGCCAGGTTGCCTCCCCGCAAGCAGACACCAGGGAGCCCAACGTGGCCAATCCGCTGTCTCGCAGCGCTATCGGGTCAATGAGCCAGGTTCCCGCGCCCTCACGGCGGACCTGAAACAGGTAGGCTTTGGGCCAATACCGGTGGCCGTGTGCGCGCTCTGCGTCGATTGCGACTGGGCCGGAGGCCATGGTCAGTGCATGCAGGCACTCGTCGAACGCAGCGCCTGAATCCACCAGCGACCGCAGCGGTTCCCGGGAAGAGTCCAGGAAAGAGGTCATGAGCGCCCGGGGAACTGCACCACGCCGCTGGGAAGCGGTGGACGTCCTGCGATGTGGCTCAGTAGATCCTGCCAGGCCTCCAGATGAGGCATGATCAGGTTCTGTGCGTCGAGGACGGGACTCCACGAGGAACGCACCTCAACCTCAGCTTGATGAGAGGACAGCTCCCCAAAACCTTGACCAAACGATGCCGTCACTGTGCCGGCAAGGTGATGATGCCTGGCCCCGTGGGCGTCCAGGGCGTCGGTGAGCCAGGACCAAGCCGCCTCTGGAAGCAACGGGTCAGTCACCATTTCTGAGTCCACGTCAGCGTGAACGTAGGAGACCAAGCGGAAGCAGCCATCCCAGCTGTCGTTTCCCGCAGGGTCGTGCAAGAGGATCAGGCGCCCGGTGCCGAGAGTCTTGCTGCCGTCCTCGAAGTCCGCCGCAATAGCTGTGGCGAAAGGGGCGATGCGTTGGGGGGAGCCGATTTCCTCGGCTTTGATCCCAGGCCGCCATTGCATGTCGGCGAATTCCTCGAGCGAACGCCGGAACTCGGGGGCCGCGATGGTGGGGTGGGCAAGAGTCACGGCAAAAGCCTATGGTGTTGAGACGTCCTGCGATCGGTGGCGCGCCGGGACCAGGCGCAAGCTCACAGAATTAATGCAGAATCTTTCGTCGGTCGGTGTGGCGTAGCCCTCGCCCTCGAACACATGTCCCAAATGTGAATTGCAGGCTCGGCACCTCACCTCCGTGCGGGGTCTGCTGGGAAGGGACTCGTCCTTCAGGTAGATCACCCGATCGTCCGCCAGCGGTTCGAAGAAGCTCGGCCATCCACAGTGTGAGGGGAATTTGGCCTCGCTACGGAACAGCTCCGTGCCGCAGGCACGGCATTCGTAGACCCCCTCCTCGGTGGTGTCGGTGTATTCCCCTGTGAAGGGACGCTCGGTGCCGGCCTCACGCAGCACGTGGTATTCGAGTGCGCTCAGGCGCTTGCGCCATTCCTGGTCCGGCAGGTCGAGAGGGAACTGGTCGTTCATGGCTATCCTTCGTGTGGGTCGACGTCAAGCAGTCTCATCGCTGCAAAAGCATAACGAGCCAGGATCAGTTCGCTGACCCTCGGATCCTCCGTGATGGGAGGCGTGACGGCCGTCGCACCGGCGCGGATAGCCGCCTGCTGATGGGCCCGGAACACTGGTCCTGATGTGAGGAACAGGGAGCCGACGGCGATGTGCCGGCGTCCCTGAGCCCGCAGACCCGCTATCGCCGTGCTGGTTGCGCGGCCCGTGGTGTCATTCTGAGCCAGCTGGACGGGAAGCCTGTGATGCGCGCTCCACTGCCGCGCCCTCCGGGCCAGCAGGGACGTGCCCCGGACATCCCCGCCGGCGGGGCAGGCCAGGACCAGCGCATCGACCTCAACCGCGTTGACGCGGTGAAGCTCCTCGCGAAGCTTCACGTCAAGGACGTTGAGCAACTCCACAGCTGGGCCGAGGGGACGGGCGATCACTATGCTGAGCCGAGGGTGAGCGGCCATGGCGGCATCGCTGACCCGCCTGATGATGCCGGGGTAATTGGCGGCTGACACCAGGTCCATGGGAATCATGGCGATCTCGGTGGTTCCACTGCCAGCCAGGCTCTCAATCGCTTCGTGAATCGTGGGTGAGGCGCTGGTCATGAGGCCGAGTGCAACTCGAAGGTCGGGTCGCAGCCCTCTGAGACGTCCCAGGACCGAGTCGAGGGAGGCCTGGGCCAGGGGGTCGTCGTCACCGCGTGCGACAAGCAGGATGGCTGGGGCTGGCATAACTCTCCTCCGGGCCATGGGTGATCAGCTTGAGGAGCTTTGGTGGGCGATGGCGGTTTCGAACCGCCGACCTCTTCGGTGTGAACGAAGCGCGCTACCACTGCGCCAATCGCCCGTGCGGACAGAAACTTTAGCGTACCTGATGTTGTCACGCCAAGCCGCCGCACATGCTGGCATGCTCTTGGGGCCTCCTTCCCCTCATCCACCTTCGCTGCGCTCATGGCTATGCTCTCAACATCATCGGATCACGGAGGTCACACGCAGTGGAAGCTCATCCCGCAACGGCGCAGCAGGTAACGAGAGCTCTGGCCATCGCCCCTACGGGGATCTTTGTGAACGGTTCTTGGAGAGAGCCTTCAACCGGGCGCCTGTTCGAAGTTCTCAATCCTGCTACAGGGCGCCCGCTCGCATCGGTTGCGGATGCTGGCCCTGACGACGGCATGGTGGCCTTGGAAGCGGCGGATGCTGCTCAGGAGGCCTGGGCGGCCCAGCCCCCGCGAGTGAGGTCCGAGTTGCTGCGCAATCTGTTCGACGTGGTTCAGGAACGCTCCGAAGAGTTCGCCACCCTCATGACCTTGGAGATGGGAAAGCCCCTGGTTGAGGCGCGCGGTGAGGTGGCCTACGGGGCGGAGTTCCTCCACTGGTTCTCCGAGGAAGCCGTACGCCTGAACGGCCGCTACTCGACCACACCGGAGGGAAACCTCCGGATCATTACCATGCCACGCCCTGTCGGTCCGGTGCTTGCGGTCACGCCCTGGAACTTCCCCCTCGCGATGGTGACCCGCAAACTTGGGCCAGCTCTCGCCGCAGGCTGCACCGGAATCCTCAAGCCCTCCCGGGAAACGCCTCTCACCGCCTTGGCCTTCGCCGAGGCGTGTCGGGAGGCTGGCATCCCCGACGGGGTCGTCAACGTGCTGCCGACAGCAGACTCTCCGGCGCTGACGGGTCCTATCGTCCGGGACCCGCGGCTTCGGAAACTGTCCTTCACAGGCTCCACGAGAGTGGGCAAGACCCTGCTGCGCGAGGCCGCTGACAATGTGCTGCGCACGTCCATGGAACTGGGCGGGTGTGCGCCATTTATCGTGTTCGCTGACGCGAATCTGGAGCGTGCTGTCGCCGCCGCCAAGGCAGCCAAGCTGCGAAACATGGGGGAGGCCTGCAATGCGGCCAACCGGTTCTATGTGCAGCGGGAGGTTGCTGCGGAGTTCGCCGCCCGGCTGGCTGCGGAGTTCGAGCCCCTGGTGGTGGGTGACGGCCTCAACGCCGATACCCAGATCGGCCCCCTCATCTCTGAGACGGCACGAGACGACATAGCGTCCCTGGTTGAGTGCGCAGTGTCGGGGGGAGCGCAGATCCTGACCGGGGGAGAGCGGATTGCGGGGAGCGGGTATTTCTATCCGCCGACTGTTCTCGCGGACGTCGCTCCCGAGGCGGCGGTGGTCTGCGAGGAGATCTTCGGGCCCGTGGCCCCGGTGGTGGCATTTGACGCCGAACAGCAGGTGCTGGGATGGGCCAACGCATCGCCCGTTGGCCTCGCGGGATATGTCCACACCAGCAGTATTGAGCGGGCTCTGCGCATGGCAGACCGTCTTGAGGTCGGCATGGTCGGGATCAACTCAGCGACGATCTCCAACCCCGCCGCGCCCTTCGGAGGCGTCAAGCACTCGGGGCTTGGCCGTGAAGGCGGCTCTGAAGGCATCGCTGAGTACCTTGAGACCATCTACGTCGGAATTCCCACCTGACCAGTCAGTCCTGGGCGCTTCGACGCGAGTCAGCCGTCAGATTTGCAATCCCTCGAAACCCTGCGCTAGTGTTCTCAACGCGCTGAACGAGGCCAACCTGCGGGGGAGCTGAGGCAAAGCGCATGCGGACGTGGCTCAGTTGGTAGAGCATCACCTTGCCAAGGTGAGGGTCGCGAGTTCGAATCTCGTCGTCCGCTCGGAGACATACTCCACCCGGTGGAGTGGCCGAGAGGCGAGGCAACGGACTGCAAATCCGTGTACACGGGTTCGAATCCCGTCTCCACCTCGGGCGGTTGGCGCAGTGGTAGCGCGCTTCCTTGACACGGAAGAGGTCGCCAGTTCAAACCTGGCATCGCCCACCAAAAACACCGGAGATACCGAGCCCCAGGGCTCGGCTGTTGTGCATGGAGGTGCTGTGAACGAACCGATTCTGAGAAAGAACGAGACCGATCACCGATACGAACTGTTCATCGACGGGCACCTCGCAGCCTTCGCAGAGTATCTGCACCGCGGCCCGGTCATAGAGTTGCCGCATACCGTCACCGAACCCGACTTCCGAGGCCAGGGACTGGCCGGGAAGGTGGTTGACTTCGCGTTGAACGACATCTCATCGGCCGGGAAGAAAGTTCGGCCCACCTGCCCCTTCGTCGCCAAGCGGATGGCAGGCAAGCCGGAGTTCACGGCTCTGCTGGAGCGGTGACCCGCAGCACAGGCTCAGCCCGGAGGGCAGAACGAGACGGCTGCAGCGCCAGGCGTAGCCTAGACAATCATCGATCGTCTTGAACGATTCTTCTTGGTCTGCAGCCCCCGGAGGCGAGACTCCCATATCGAATGCCCGTGGTGAGCCCTCCCTGCCCTCTTGGGCCGCTGATGGCAGAATTGGCGAGTCACCTACTGAAAGGAACGCGCCAGTGTCTGCGTCCATCGTCGTCATCCGTCCCGACTCTCGTGAGAGCATGGAGCTGGCGACGATCACCACCGGACTAGACCTCTTCGGCGAGGACCGCACGGTGGTGGCCATGCGCGTCAACGGCGAAATCCTTGATCTGCAGCGTGAACTTCATGATGGCGATGAGGTCAGCCCCGTTCTCGCCAGCAGCGACGAGGGACTCAGCATCATCCGCCACTCCACTGCGCACGTGACCGCCCAGGCATTGCAGCTCCTGTTCGCCGAGGCGAAGCTCGGCATCGGGCCTCCCATCACCGACGGTTTCTACTACGACTTTGCCACGGAGCCTTTGACCCCGGAGGACCTGAAGGCCATTGAGAGGCAGATGAGTCAGATCGTCCGGGAGAGGCAACGGTTTGTGCGCAGGGAAGTCAGCGATGAGGCCGCCAGGGAGGAACTGGCAGCAGAGCCCTTCAAGCTGGAGCTGATCGCTGACAAGGGCGGAGCCTCTGCCGATGACGGATCATCTGTTGAGGTGGGGGAGGGGCAGCTCACGATCTATGACAACGTTCGCAGGGATGGCTCCGTCGCCTGGCGTGATCTGTGCCGTGGCCCCCACGTCCCCCACACCGGGTATCTACAGGCCTTCGCCCTGACGAAATCCAGCGCTGCCTACTGGCGTGGGGATCAGCGCAATGCCGGACTGCAGCGCGTCTACGGCACAGCCTGGGCGACCAAGGAGGATCTGAAAAACTACCAGACCCGCATGGCTGAGGCCGCCAAACGTGATCACCGAAAACTGGGGACGGAACTCGACTTGTTCTCCTTCCCCGACGAGATCGGCTCCGGCCTGCCGGTGTTCCATCCCAATGGGGCTATCGTGCGCATGGAGTTGGAGGACTATTCACGTCGTCGTCACATCGCCGAGGGCTACCAGTTCGCCTACAGCCCGCACCTGACGAAGGCCTCGTTGTTCCAGACCTCCGGCCATCTTGACTGGTATGCCGACGGCATGTATCCGCCCATGCAGATGGACGAGGAACGTGACGCGGACGGCACCATCCGCAAACCGGGGCAGGACTACTACCTCAAACCCATGAACTGCCCCATGCACAACCTGATCTTCCGATCTCGGGGCCGGTCCTACCGAGAGCTTCCCCTGCGACTGTTCGAATTCGGAACGGTCTACCGCAACGAGAAGTCCGGTGTGGTGCATGGGTTGACCCGCGCCCGCGGCTTCACCCAGGACGACGCCCACATCTACTGCACCCGCGAGCAGATGCGCGACGAGCTAGCCAGCCTGCTGACGTTCGTGCTCAACCTGCTGAAGGACTACGGTCTGGACGACTTCTACCTGGAGCTGTCCACCAAGAACCCCGAGAAGTTCGTGGGGGACGACGACACCTGGGAAGAGGCGACGCAGGTGCTGGAGGAGGTCGCCGCGGCCTCTGGGCTCGAACTGGTTCCCGACCCCGGTGGGGCTGCGTTCTACGGACCCAAGATCTCCGTTCAGGCGAAAGACGCCATCGGCCGCACCTGGCAGATGTCCACGATTCAACTCGACTTCAACCTTCCCGAGCGTTTCGACCTGGAGTACCAGGCAGCGGATGGGACCCGGAAACGTCCCGTCATGATCCACCGTGCCCTGTTCGGATCCATCGAGCGGTTCTTCGGGGTGCTGACTGAGCACTACGCAGGTGCGTTCCCGGCATGGCTGGCCCCTGTCCAGGTGTGGGGGGTGCCGGTGGCTGATGAGTTCAACGAGTACCTGGAGGAAGTCGCCCAGCAGCTGCGAGACCGCGGGGTCCGGGTGCAGCTGGATCTGTCGGATGACCGTTTCGGAAAGAAGATCCGCAACGCCTCCAAGTCCAAAGCCCCATTCATCCTGATAGCGGGCGGTGAGGATCGTGAGGCCGGTGCTGTCAGCTTCCGATTCCGTGACGGCTCACAGCTCAACGGCGTTCCAGTCGACCAGGCGGTGCAGCGGATCGTCGATCACATCGCTTCCCGAGCCAACACGGATCCGGAGGCGGAATGACTGAGAAGCCTGCTGACCTGTGCGGGGTGCCGGATGCATTCCAGCGCCTGTGGACCCCGCACAGGATGGTCTATATCGAACAGGGGCATTCCGGCGTCACACCTGAATGCCCGTTCTGCGCCTCACCCACCCGCAGCGATGAGGACGGCCTGGTCGTCGCCCGTGGTGAACACGCATTCGTGGTGATGAACTTATTCCCCTATTCGCCCGGCCATCTGCTGGTCTGCCCCTACCGGCACGTCAGCGGCTACGTGGATGCGACTAAGGAGGAGACCCACGAGATCGCCGAGTTGACCCAACAGGCGATAGCCGTCCTGGCCAAGGTTTCAAGGCCAGCAGGCTTCAACATCGGGATGAATCAGGGAGCGGTCGCCGGAGCCGGGATCGCCGCCCACCTGCACCAGCACGTCGTGCCTCGCTGGGCGGGGGACATGAACTTCATGCCCATCATCGCGCAGACCCGGGTGCTGCCCCAGCTGCTGGGGGATGCCCGCCGTCTGCTCGCTGAGGCGTGGAACCCTAAGGCCTAGTGTCGCGTGTCGTCATTTCGTTGGTGTTTTTCGGTCCCGGATGTGGTGCTTCGCTTCGTTCACCTCGCTCACAGTATGGCCCGTACCGTTCCGCTCAGCCACCTTGCGATGCATCCGTCCCAGCACCGCCTCCCGCTGAGGGACTCCTGGCGTGCGCCACTAGGCTGGTCGCCGTGAAGTCAGTGGAGCCAACCAGGCAGTGGGACACAGATCGCCTGTTCACGGTGCCCAATATCTTGTCCTTTGCGCGGCTCCTCGCCGTCCCTGTGTTCGGCTGGCTGATCGTGGCTGGCCATGACATGGCTGCCGTACTTCTGCTGGCTGCCTCCGGAGCCACGGACTGGTTAGACGGATTTCTTGCCCGAGCACTCCGGCAGACCTCCGAGTTGGGGGCGCGGCTTGACCCGATAGCCGATCGGCTCTACATCCTCACGGCCTTGATGACGTTGACCATCAGGGGGATCGTCCCTTGGTGGTTCCTCGTGATCCTGGTCGCACGCGATGCGATGCTCGTCGGGCTCCTACCATCACTGCGGCGCAGCGGACGCCTGGCCCTATCGGTCAACATAGTGGGGAAAGCCGGTACCATGCTCCTGCTTGTGTCCTTTCCCCTGATCCTGGTCGGATCCTCCTCATCTCTGGGGGTCGATTGGGCGACCTTGATCGGGTGGCTGCTGGCGGCTGGGGGAGCTGTGGCGTATTGGGTGGCCGGGATCGACTACGTGGTGCGCACCGTGCGCCTGGCCCGTGCCCGGGAGACCGGATGAAGCGCCCTGATGCGAGCATGGGTCTGCTCAGCGATGTCGCAGCCGAGGCTATGGAGCCGGAGTATTTCACGACGACTTCGCCCCGCCGAAGCCCAGGGCTGCTCGCGGTGGGAATGGTGCTTGTTGCAGCGCTCCTGGTGTTGGCGGCGGTGTCAGCGACTCGCTCCCGTGGGGAGATGGCTGATGAGCGCAAAGACTTAGAGGCTCGCATTGCAGCTGAGCAGCAACGACGTGATGATCTGTCAGCCTCGGTCGTCGAACTCGACAACGAGATCAGCAGGCTACGGCAGGCCGTTGTTGGTGATCCGAATGCCAGGGCGGAACTCCAGGAACTGGAGCTGGTCACCGGTGCCTCCCCTGTAACAGGCCCAGGCATCATGATTGAGGCCAATGACGCCGCCAACGCTGTCGGCGGGAAAGGCCTGATCTATGATTCCGACCTGACCAGACTGGTCAATGGGCTCCGGGAGGCGGGTGCAGAGGCGATCGCCATCAACGGCCACAGGATCACCATGCTCACCCCTATCCGGATCGCGGGTTCAGCGATCACCGTTGACTATGTGTCCCTGAAACCGCCCTATGAGATCGAGGCCATCGGAGATCCCCAGATGCTTCTGAAAAGATTCTCCTCGACCTCTGCAGCGAAGTGGTGGAGTTCCATGGAAGAGAACTACGGCATCAGGTATGAGGTGCGTCAGCCACTGGGAAATCTGACCCTGGCCGCCGATCCGGCCATGGCCGTGCGACATGCGAAGAGGTGAAGAAAAGACATGCTTGCTGTCATTGGACTTATCACAGGAATTGTCATCGGCCTGCTGGTGGAGCCAGCCCTGCCCATCTTCCTGCAGCCTTACCTTCCCATCGCCATCGTCGCCGCCCTGGATGCCATCCTCGGCGGTACCCGGGCATGGTTGGAGGGGGTCTTCTCTGACCGCGTCTTCGTGGTCTCCTTCTTGTCGAATGTCACCATCGCTGGACTGATCGTCTTCATTGGTGACCAGATCGGTGTCGGATCCCAGCTGTCGACAGGAGTCGTCGTGGTCCTCGGCATCCGCATCTTCAACAACTCGGCTGCCATCCGAAGGGCGGTGCTGCATGCCTGAGCTCATTCCGCGCCGAGCCGCACAGCAACCCGGCCCCAGAGATCAGCCGCAGTTCTGGCGTTCCTTCTTCCATCTGGGACGAGGCCAGATCGTCGTGGGGGCTGTCTTGTGCGTTGCGGCGCTGCTGATCGTCTGGACAATCCGTTCTCAGGCATCGCAGCCCGACTACTCCAATCTGAGGCGAACCGAGCTCGTTCAGCTGCTGGACAATCTGTCATCGGAGACCAGACGCCTGGAAAGCGAGATCCGGGACCTGAGCACGACCCGGGACAAGCTCTCCTCGGGCGCTGAGGGCGCAAAGACAGCTGACGACGAGACCCGAGACCGCGTCGGGCAACTCCAGATCCTGGCGGGCACCGTCCCCGCCAAGGGACCAGGAATCCGCATCACCATCCATGACCCGCAAGAGGCTGTGACACCTGAATTGCTGCTGGACGCCCTGGAGGAACTGCGCGACGCAGGAGCTGAGGTGCTGGAGTTCAACGACTCTGTTCGTGTCGTGGCAGCCACCTGGATAGGGCTCGACGAGCGAGGTCGCATCACCGTCGACGGTGTTGCCCTGGACAGGCCGGTGGTGGTCGAGGCCATCGGAGACCCGGCGACCCTCGAAGCTGGGGCCCGCTTCCGTGGGGGCCTCGTCAGTGAGGTCGAGGGCAGCAGAGTCCAGGGCCACGTCGAGATCAACCAGGTCCCCGAGTTGTCCATCGACTCACTCGCATCTCCGACTCACATGGAATTCGCGAAACCCAACTAGCATGGCTAGCTTGTCAATCAGTCATCCACCGATAGGCTTGGGGCAGCCGCGACGGGCACACAGGATGGAAAGGGGGGGGCCACCCATGGCGGGGTTCGGAAACCACCGTGAAGGAGAGCTCATGGACACGAAGAACGACACGACCAGCATTCTGGCTGCTCTCACAGACGAACACCTGTCTGCTGTGGGGACAGGGCTGACCGCGAACACCAGCGAGCTTGCCCCCGGCAATGCCTTGATGATCGTCACGCGAGGCGGGATGAAGGAGTCGCAGTTCCTGATCGACTCCGACGTGACGACTCTGGGACGCCACCCGGAGTCCGATATCTTCCTCGACGATGTGACAGTGTCGCGTCACCATGCGAAGCTGGTGCGCACCGACGGTAGACTCGTGTTGGAAGACCTTGGAAGCCTCAACGGAACCTACGTCAACCGTGCACTGCTGGATGGCCGTGCCCAACTGCGGCACGGAGATGAGATCCAGATCGGTAAGTATCGGGCGACGATCCTGTTGAGCGAGGCCGGGCGGAGCTGATGCCGGCCGCACCGCGCACGATCGGGCAGGTGCTGGAGGCGATCAGGGGGGAGTTCCCCGACATCTCAGTCTCCAAGCTCCGCTACCTGGAGGGCGAGGGGCTCATCTCACCGGAACGGGATCACCCGTCCGGTTACCGGAAGTTTCATCCCAAGGATGTCGAGCGGTTGCTCTTCATTCTGCGTGCCCAGCGGGACAAGTATCTCCCGCTCAAGGTGATTCGTGAACAGCTTGAGGCGATGGACCGTGGTGAGATTCCCACCGAGGTGGAGGAGACCCCGAGAATCCCATCGCCACCTGAGCCAACACCTCGGCAGCAGCCTGCGACGCGACGCGGCCAGCTGTTCAAACGCCACGAGCTTCTCTCTGAGTCAGGTCTTGGCGAGGCAGCGCTGGTTGAGCTTGAGCGTCTCAAGCTGATCTCACATCGTCCCGGAACCCAGCTGTATGGCAGGGAGGCCCTGACACTGGCGTGGGCGGCGAAGAGACTGGGTGACTATGGCGTCGACATTCGACAGCTGCGTCTGGTGCAGCAGGCCGCAGCCATGGAGTCGGCTCTGGTGGAGCAGGCGCTCAGCCAGTACAAACGCAGGCAGGGAGCGCCACCCGAGGTCCGCAACGAGGTCTACCAGGTCGTGATGAACGCACACACGGCCATGGTCATATCGCAGCTCGTGGGATGAGAGCCGCGTAGGGTTGAGCACATGATCGAGTTGACGGTGGCCGGTTTGCGGTTGGACGACGAGACCCCCATCCTTCTGCTTCGTGAACGCGATGGTGACCGCCTTCTGCCCATCTGGATCTCCTCCATGGACGGGGCTGCTATCGCTGTGGCCTTGGAAGGGGAGACCTTCCCGCGTCCCCTGACCCAGGATCTGCTGGCGACGACCCTGGAGCTGCTTTCCGGGAAGGACGACGAACCAGTTTTGACCATCACCGGAGCGGAGGAGGGCGTTTTCATCGCCGAGATCAGGGCCGGCCGGCATGTGATTGATGCCCGACCCAGCGACGCGGTTGCCGTCGCAGTGCGGCGGAACTGGCTGCTGCAGTGCCCAGCCGCTCTGATGGACACCGTGGGGGTCCCGATTAGTGAGAACGTGCCTGACCAGGTTGAGCTCTTCCGGGAGTTTCTGGACCAGGTGCAGCCAGAGGATTTCTAACCGCTGCCGCCACGAGACGGTGGCCTGCGAGCTCCCTGCCCAGGACGAAGGGAACCTTGAAGCCGGGGTGGAGGGTTTAGAATTGGCTGCGTCGCGTCCCGGGCGTGTCACCTGACTGAGAGGTTGTCCGGGGTTAGCGTCGAGGTGTGTCGCACCTTGCGGCAAGATGGATGAGGGGCAGACAGTGGCAGAGGAAACCAACCAGGCGGGCAGGGCTCCGCTGCAGGAAACGCTGTTCGACGGTGACTTTGCGCCCGTTGCAGCGGACCTAGGTTTCCGTGGGCCAGTGGCTCACAGGGTCGCGGGAATCACCTATCGTCAGCTCGACTATTGGGCGCGCACCGGTCTCGTGGTCCCTGAGCTTCGCGACGCCAACGGCTCCGGTTCCCAACGTCTGTATTCCTTCCGCGACATCCTGTTGCTGCGCGTGGTCAAGCGTTTCCTTGATGTGGGGATCTCACTGCAGCAGATTCGCGTCGCCATTGATCACCTGCGGGCTCGCGGCGTGGAGGACCTGACTGAGCTCACCCTGGTCAGCGATGGATTCAGCGTCTACGAATGCACATCAGCCAATGAGCTCTTCGACCTGACCAGAGGCGGCCAGGGGATGTTCCTGATCTCCGTCTCCAGCGTTTGGCAGGAGATTGAAGGCACTCTTGGGGACCTGCCGAAAGAGCGGGTCTCTCCTGCCGTTGGCACCCATCCCGAGAACGAGTTGGCATCCCGGAGACGGGCGAGGGCGGTATGACGTGAGAAAGCCCAGATGGAGGGTGATCATGCTCAGCTACGCACCCCGGCCGCGAAGGCTTGATCTTTGAGGGGGATTGGGCGGCGGGGTCTGTGAGACAGGCACCGCCGCCCAACGTGTGGATCTTCGGAGGCTATGAGGAGTGGCCGACAGCGGCGGGCTGCCCAATGGCTGCCAGCATTTCGGCGTACCACGGCAGGCTGATGTCGAACGGCTTGCCACCTTTGATGCGGTCGAAGGCGATGGCGGTGAGCACGTCACCGTTTTCTTCGTCTTGACCGATCACGCCTGGCTGTCCGGCCAGGGCGCTGTCGACGGCGAGAGCAGTGCACTGCCTGATCAGCGTCAAGTCAGCCTCGTTGGCGGCAGCTGACCGCGAGAAGTATCCGGACTTCTGGATCATGACCTTCTCAGCCCCCAGCTTCTCGGCGAACTTGTCGCCGAACCACTTCCCTGGGTTGACTTTGTCAAGTTTCACATGACCGAATGGATCGCGGGGAATCTCCTCACCTGCCGCCTCCATCTCGGCGACGATCGACTCCAGCCCAGCTCCCTCAGACAGGAAGATGGTGACGTTGCCCACCTCGTCCATCACCTTGCGGAGCCGCTCAGACTCTGCGGCGATGTCGATGACAGCCTCGGGGACATACACGGCATGGACGTCCCAGGCGATCCGGGACAATCCGATCTCAGGCAGCCACTCTTGGGCGTCCAGCCATTTGCGGTACTCGGCGGCAGTCGCAGCCGTCAGCCACCCGCAGTGGCGGCCCATGACCTCATGGACGATGAGCATCCGGGAACCTGAGTTGTGTTCGGCCACGATGTTCTTGGCGAAGATGGCCCCCTGCTCGGCAGCTGTCCAAGCCCCCAGTGACTGGCGGATGGGGATCACGTCGTTGTCGATGGTCTTCGGCAGTCCGACGACCGTCAACGGGTAGTCGTTGGTGGCCAGGAAGGCAGCCAGATCCGCAGCTGTGGTGTTGGTGTCGTCGCCACCGATGGTGTGAAGAACATCCACGCCATCCGCCACAAGCCGGTCTGCTGCGACCTTCAGCGGATCCGCGCCCTCAGGGACCAAGCCGCGTGCGACGAGATCCTTGACATTGGTGAGTTTCACGCGGGAGTTCCCCACTGGTGAGCCACCGAAAAGATGCAGCAGGTGCGCCTTCTGACGCACAGTCTCGTCGATGATCACGAAATCGCCCTGGAGGAGGCCCTGATAGCCATGCTTGTAGGCGATGATCTCCACCTCGGGAGCCACCTCGGTGTAACGCTGGATGAGCCCCCCGATGGCAGAGGACAGGCACGGGGCGAAGCCACCGGCTGTGAGGATGGCTACCTTCTTGACCATGGATTTTCCTTTCGGATCGGTTCTGACGCCTAGCCTACTAGTGGCGTATCGGCTGACTCTCTTCCTGAGATTCGAATCGGCGACGCGGAAGCAGCGGTAGCCTTTTGTCTGTCAGGTCGCCGCATGATGCGCAAGGGAGTGCAGATGAGACGAACCCGCTCGGAGAGAGGAATGTCAGAGGCGGTAGAGGCTGCCTTGGTGCTGCCCGCAGCCATGCTGCTGATCGGGGTGGTCATCGTCGGGGCAGGACATGCCTTGGCCCAGCAGGCGGTGACTGCTGCCGCCAATCGTGCAGCCAGAGCGGCATCGCTGGCCCGGAACCCGGTGGATGCGGAGCAGGCGGCCCGCGAGGCGGCTGACACCGATCTTGGAAGTGCCCCCATCACCTGCACCGAGGCGAGCGTGACCATCAATGCCTCAGGCTTGACGGCACCGCCGGGAACAAGAGCCACGGTCACCGTGGCGGTCAGTTGCCGGGCTTCTTTCCCTGTCGCGTTGCCCGGTCTGCCCAGATCACGTGTTTTCTCAGCAGAGGGCAGGTCCCCAGTCGACACCTACCGGGGCCGTGGTGGCTGACAGGGACCAGCGTGGCCTCAGCGGCAGCGTTCAGCTGGCCTTGCTGTTTCCACTGGCGGTGCTCGTGCTCCTGGCGACCCTTCAGTGGTCGCTGTTGTTGTGGGCTGAGGCTGTGGCGCGGGCGGCTGCCCAGGACTCCGCCCGGGCGGCCGCGGCCTTTGGGGGTACCGATGACGACGGACGCCGCCAAGGCCTCAGCGCCACGGAGGGGGGAGCGCTCTCCGGTGTGAGGGTTGTTGTGAAGAAGGAGGCGCGGTGGACGACAGCTGTGGTGGAAGGGCGCGCGGTGCAGCTGATCCCGCTTATAGACGTTGCCATCCGTCAAGAGGCCCAAACACCCACCGAACGCATACGGTAGAGGGTAAAGCTGGTGCCGTCGTGTCGCCGTTGTTCCTCCGGTCCTGGATGCGCGGGTCCTCGCTTCGTTCACCTTGCTCACAGTACGTCCAATCCGGTTTCGCTTGGATGCCTTGACGCAGCCTCTGCCTCGGAACCATCTCTCACTGACGAGCTACCGACACACAACACTAGAATCACGTCGTGGCTCAGTATTACGACGTGCATCCGGACAACCCACAGCATCGTGCCCTCACGCAGGTTACAAAAATCCTGAATGACGGCGGCCTGATCGCGTATCCCACTGACTCCTGCTATGCGCTGGGGTGCATCCTGGGCAACAGCTCGGGGATTGAGCGGATCCGTCACATCCGGCAGCTGTCCGACAAGCACCACTTCACTCTGGTGGTCTCCGAGTTCGCGCAGCTGGGCGCCTATGTAGAGATGGACAACTGGGCCTTCCGGGCGATCAAGGCCGCAACCCCAGGTCCCTATACCTTCATCCTCAAGGCCACCCGGGAAGTGCCGAAGATGATGCAGCATCCCAAGAAACGCACCGTCGGGGTGCGGGTGCCGCAGCATCGCACCACCTTGGCGCTCCTGAGCGAGCTTGGGGCTCCGCTGCTCAGCTCAACGCTTCTGCTTCCCGAGCATCCCGAACCGCTGGTGGAGGGCTGGGTCATCAAGGAGCTGCTGGAGAATGAGGTCGATGCCATCCTGGATTCCGGGGACTGCGGCACAGAACCCACCACAGTGGTGGACTTCAGCGGTGATGAGATCGAGGTCCACCGTGTCGGGGCAGGTGATCCAGCACCCTTTGAATAGGGCTAATTCTCCGAGTGGGTGACGCGGCCTGCCATCAGGGTGAGGAGCACGCGACGGGTGTCATCGACCACCACCAGGTCTGCGGGTTCGCCGACGGCGACGATAGAACGGATTGAGGCCTGCAGTGCCTCCTCCCAGGTCAGAGCCTGGCTGGCTCGGTATGGATGCTCGCAGGCAGCTGCGATGCTCCGCAACGGATCGATCGGCGCGACTGGTGCGTCGGAGCCCATTGTCAGCCGAATGCCGGCGGCAAGGAGATCTCGCATCGGATACGCATGATGCTGAAGGCGGGGCCACACGTCTCCCACCGCAGCCGCATCATCAATCTGGTGAAGTGGCTGGATGCTGGCTGTCAGGCCCAGCCTCGCGAGACGAGGTATGTCCGTCGGGGACACACATTGAGCGTGCTCTATCGAACCTGAGGCTCCCGTGGCCTCGAAGGCGTCCAGGACCTGATGACAGCACGCATCACCGATGGCGTGAACAGCTGCTGTTATTCCCGCTGCGGTTGCCTGCTGGAGGAGCTCGACGAGTTCGTCGGGGGAGTGGTTCGGCTTTCCGTATGGATATCCGGGTAGCGGCTGGGGATAGGGGAGAGAACAGAATGCGGTGCGGCTGCCCATCGAGCCGTCCGCGATCAGCTTCAACGGGCCGACACGCAGGTTCTCCGCAAGCTGCGTCCCTGTGGGAGCTCCCAGCTCAATCAGGTCCTCAAGGCGCTCCGGGTAGGTGGCTGCCTCGACCTTCAAGGTGAGCGGACGGGTCCGTGCCCGGTTCCGCCAGGCCTCAACCGCCCAGCCTGAGGAGAAGTCCACGATGCCGACCACCCCTGAGGATGCCGCCTGACGCTCTAGTTCTGCCACGGAGGCCTCCACACATCCGGGATCCCCGCTTATGAGTGCCCGGATGGCGGTGAAGGCCTCATCCTCCACGAGGTAGCCGGTGGGATGCCCGGCGGCGCCGACCATCTGCAGGGCGGGGGAGTTGCACCACACGCTGTGCAGGTCACGGGAGATCAACGCAATGGGAATGGTGTTGCTGACAGCATCCAGGGCGCTGGACGTCGGGGGAGCAGGCCAGGTCGCGGCACGGAGGCCGTACCCCATCAGGCATCCACCCCTGAGATGCCGCCGCACCAGATCGCAGATCTGGCTTTGGGAGGCCTCTGCCGGCAGCTGGAGACAGCTGTTGATCACCGCCGCCAGGCAGAAGTGCACGTGCGAGTCCCACAGACCGGGCAGCAGCTCGGCCCCATCCGCGTCGAAATCCCCATCGCCACAACCCCGGCTCGGGTCCACAGCCGTGATAATGCCCTGATCAATCCTCACATCCACCAGGCCGCTGATGGGGCTGGCGGTGAGGCAGGTGCGGAGACGGGCACGGGTGATCATGAAACTGGTCACGAACTGGAATTCTGGCATGGCCGTCCGGGAATAGACTGGCCGGGTGACTGACATCGCCACGAACCTCCAGCAGATTGAGCAGCGAATCCGGGTGGCAGCGCAGCATGCGGGACGTCCCCCTGAGGAGATCCGACTGTTGCCTGTCTCAAAGACGAAACCCCCGGAGTCGGTCTTGGAAGCCTACGAGGTCGGGTACCGGAGGTTTGGGGAGAACAAGGTGCAGGAGGCTCAGGGGAAGTGGGAGTCCTTGCGTGAGGTGCCCGGTATTGAGTGGGCGGTCATCGGGCATCTGCAGTCGAACAAGGCTAAGTACGTGGCCCGTTTCGCCACGGAGTTTCAGGCCCTGGACTCCCTGAAGGTTGCCGCTGAGCTGGATCGCCGACTTCAGCAGGAGGGACGCCGCCTGGAAGTTTTGGTGCAGATCAACAGCTCGGACGAGGACCAGAAGTTCGGGTTGCCTCCGGACGAGGTGGCAGCCTTCGCGCGTGAGCTGTCAGCCTTCGATGCGCTTGATGTCAAAGGCCTGATGACCTTGGCGTTGTTCACCGACGATCAGGAGCGGATAGCGTCTTGCTTCCGGGTCATGCGGCAGGTGCAACGAGAACTTCGCGACGTCAGCGGTGGAGGCTGGGATGAACTCTCGATGGGAATGTCCGGAGACTTCGAGCTGGCCATCGCGCATGGCGCCACGTGCGTGCGTGTGGGTCAGGCGATCTTTGGCGATCGCCTTGATCCAAACGCCTACTGGCCCGGCATCAAGACCTGAGAGGGTGCCCATGATGCTGGCCTGCCGTGTGGGTGGGCCGGCGACCTGTTCGGCACTGGGGAAGAAGCGGTTCTCGTCACAACTGTCGTAAAATTACATAATGCAGATTATCGGACAAACTGGCGTAGGCTAGGCTGAAGCGGTGCTGGAACCCTACAGACTTGAGACCCTTCCGCTGGAAGCTCATGACGACGATCCCCGCTGGGCGCTCTACCTGGATCTGTTCGCCAACGCCTTTCTGGACAAGCGGCCATCAGCTGAGAGCGTCGTGGAATTCAGGAACAGCAAACGTGCCGACGGCGCGACGCTGGGTATGGTGACCGCAGAAGGCCCAGGCCTCGACGGCAGGCAGCCCGTTGCTGGTTTCTCCTGGTCTCCGACGACTCTGAACGCCGGCGCCGGCATCGTTCCCGCGATGGTTGTCAACACGGCGGCGGTGCGCTCCACGCATCGCAGGCGCGGTCTGCTGCGCGAGCTCATGACCCATCACCTGGCCCTCGGGCGAGCTCAGGGAAACGCCTATGCCGTCCTGACTGCCAGTGAAGCCACCATCTATGGCCGTTTTGGCTTTGGCGTGGCAACCCGATATGTGGACTGGGACATCGACACCAGGCGATTCGCGCTCCGGCCTGATGTCACCGTCGCGGATGGCGTCGTGGAGGTGATCGATCCCGCATCCATCACTCCCTGTTTCGAGCAGATATCGAACGCCTTCCAGCGGTCATACCGTGGGGCCTGCGGCCCGCAGTCCATGCACCGCAGGTTTGCGGAGGGAGGCTGGGACATATTCCTCCAGGGGCCAGCGCAGGGGCTGCGTTACCTGGTCCACTTCAATGCGCTTGGAGAGCCCGATGGGTTTGCCCAATTCGAGCACAAGGGCCTAGAGGATGATGCGCCACCGGCGCCCAGCAGGGTAATTGCCGTCTGCTCCCCCGACCCTGCGATTGACCGAGCCCTCTGGCGGGCCTTGGCGAGCTTCGACATCGTCGAGAGGCTGTCCTACGGCGCGGCGGCAGTCGACGATCCGCTTCCCTGGTGCCTGACTGATCCCTGGGCCATCAACATCAAGGCCGTCCATGACGGTGTCTGGTTGCGGCTTCTCGACCTGGAGAAGGCTGTTGCAGAGCGCGGCTTTGAATCTGATGGAGAGATCACGATGAGAGTCGACGACGCCATGGGCCTGTGTTCGGGCACGTGGCGGATTCGTGTTGATGCTGGGCGGGGAACGGTTGCCCAAGACGACGGCGAGGCGGAAGTGGCTTTGGACATCTCCGCCCTCGCGCGTCTCTGGTTCGGTGACGTCACCGCCTCACAGCTGGCGCGGGCCGAACTGATCAAGGGCGAGGCCTCCGCAGTCAGGCGTATGTCACGACTGTTCGCGACTGAGCGCGGCCCCAACAACCTGGTTCCCTTCTGAGGGGTTCAGGACAGCGACAGGAAGAGCTTCTCCAGCTTCTTGCTGTCGATGGACTCCCCCGTCGGGTCCTTCTCCAGACAGGTCTTCATGCCTTGGGCGATGATCGTGTATCCGGCGCGATCAATCGCTTTGGAGACGGCCGCCAGCTGCATGATGACCTGGGCGCAGTCCCGCCCCTCTTCCATCATCCGGATCACCGCATTGAGCTGGCCGCTGGCCCGTTTGAGCCTCAGGATCGAGGGTTTCGCGGATTCCGGTTCCAGTTCCATCAGCTGCCCTTGGGTCGTGGGCAGGTGCAGCGCTGGTCCTTGGGCACTCCGCGTAGCGCCTCCTCAATGTGTTGGCCGCAGCCGGTCCAGGTGGGTTTGTGGCACTGCGGGCAGGTTATGGAACGGCACATGCTGTCCTCCATCCTCTCTGGTTCCTGACGAGATGAGAAAAGTATACCCCCTGGGGTAACCCAGGGGGTACGTTGGTCTCGACGGGTGAGGATCGGGGTCAGAAGTTGACCATCTTGCCGCCGATGCCGTGAGCCGCTTCCTTGATTGCCTCCGACAGGGTTGGATGTGCATGGACCGAGTGCGCGATCTCCTCAGTCGTCAGGTCGAAGTTCTGCGCCAGGATGAGCTCGGGCAGCAACTCGGTGACATCCGGTCCGATCATGTGGGCGCCGAGCAGTTCGTTGTATCGGGCATCAGCGACGAGTTTGACGAAACCGATGCCCTCCCCCAGCCCCCAGGCCTTGCCGTTTGCGGCAAACGGGAACTTCGACACCTTCACCTCATGCCCCTTGTCGCGGGCCTGCTGCTCGGTATACCCGAAGGAGGCGATCTGCGGCTGGCAGTACGTCGCACGCGGGATCATGTCGTAGTTGACGGGGTGGGTCTCGACGCCGGCGATCGTCTCGGCCGCGACCATTGCCTGAGCCTCGGCAACGTGCGCCAGCATCATCTTTGCGGTGCAGTCGCCGATGGCATAGACCCCGGGAACGTTTGTTCGCATGTGGTCGTCAATGGCGATGGCGCCGCGGTCTGTGAGGGCGACCCCGGTGTTCTCCAGGCCGTAACCTTCGGTCCTGGGGGCGAATCCTATGGCGGACAGGAACCGGTCGGCCTCAATGACCTTGGCCTCCCCGCCCTTGGCCGGGCTGACGGTGACCCTGACCCCTGAACCGGTGTCCTCAATGGAGTCGACCTTCGTGGAGGTCAGCACCTTGATCCCGAGCCGCTTGTAGGCCTTGGTCAGTTCTGTCGAGACCTCGGCATCCTCGTTGGGAACCATGCGGTCGAAGAACTCGACGATGGTCACGTCCACGCCGTAGCTGCGCAGTACGTAGGCGAACTCCGTGCCGATGGCCCCGGAACCGCCGATGATGATGGAGCCTGGGAGCTTGTCTGCGAGGATCTGCTCCTCGTAGGTGACGACATTCTGTGAAACCTGGGTGCCTGGCAGCATGCGTGTGGTTGATCCCGCCGCGATGATGACGTTCTTGGCCGTGACGCGCTGCCTCGAACCATCGTCACCGGCGACGTCAAGGGTGTGGGCGTCCACGAAGGTGCCCCAGCCGTCGAACTCCTTGATCTTGTTCTTCTTCATCAGGAAGTGGATGCCCTTGGTCATCCGCTCCGACACCTGGCGACTCCGGCTGAAGGCCTTGCCGTAGTCGACGGTGATGTCCCCCCTGATGCCGAAGGCCTCAGCCTCATGGGTGACGATGTGAGCCAGTTCAGCGTTGCGCAGGAGCGACTTGGTTGGAATGCAACCGACGTTGAGACAGACGCCGCCCCAGTAACGCTTCTCGATGATGCAAGTTTTCAGGCCGAGCTGGGCAGCCCGGATGGCGGCAACGTAGCCACCAGGACCGGCGCCGAGCACGCACACGTCGTATTCGTGGGTCATGCTGCCCACTCTAGTGCCCCACGTTGGCCTACGGGGTTATCTCAGATATGAGATACCATGTCGGCATGACTGCAACTAGCCAATCCCTTGGCATCATGATCCGTGAAGCTCGTATCGCCCGTGACTGGTCCCAGCAGCGACTGGCTGAGGAGATCGGGACCGCCCAGTCAGCGGTTCACCGGATCGAGATGGGCCAGCAGAACCTCTCGCTGAACATGATCGACCGGTTGGCGACCGCCCTGGAGATGCCATTAATCCAGACAGCGACAGATGGCAAGGTCAACTTTGAGATCACCGGCCCGACGAAACTTGAGGGGGAGATCGACGTCCGGACCTCCAAGAACGCGGCTGTGGCGCTTCTGTGCGCTTCGATGCTCAACCGGGGCCGCACAGTGCTGCGCGGAATCGCCAGCATCGAGGAGGTCGACCGCATCTGCGATGTTCTGGAGTCCATCGGTGTCACAGTCCAGTGGGCCAATGGGGGTCAGGATCTGGAGATCACCCGCCCGGAGAAGCTCACTCCCGAGACCATCGACCAGGTGGCGGCCCGTCGCACCCGGTCAATTCTGATGTTCCTCGGCCCCCTGATGCACGAGTTCAACACCTTCGCTCTGCCATATGCCGGCGGCTGTGACCTGGGAGCCCGCACCGTCCACCCTCACATGTCCGCGTTGAAGAAGCTGGGACTTTCAGTGGACACACACGACAACCAGTACCGCGCTACCGTGCAGCGTGACGGCGCCGCAGAGCATCACATCACTCTGGTGGAACGTGGTGACACCGTGACGGAGAACGTCATCATGGCGGCTGCACGGACCCCCGGTTTGACCGTTATCCGCAACGCCTCTGGAAACTACATGGTGCAGGACCTGTGCTTCTTCCTGCGGGAGCTGGGCGTGGAGATCGAAGGCATCGGCACCACCACCCTTCGTATCCGAGGTGTTGAGAACATCCAGCGGGATGTCGAATACTACATCTCTGAGGATCCGATTGAGGCCATGAGCCTGATCACCGCCGCAATCGTCACGCAATCCGAGCTGACAGTCCGCCGCTGCCCCATCGAGTTCCTCGAAGTCGAGTTCGCAGTGCTGGAGGAGATGGGACAGCGACTGGAGTTGAGCGCGGACTATCGGTCCGGCAACGGCATGACCCGGTTGGTGGATGTCACCGTTAAACCATCGGATCTGGTGGCCCCGCTCGACAAGATCCACCCGATGCCGTTTCCGGGGCTCAACATCGACAACCTGCCTTTCTTCGCGCTGATCTGTGCGACGGCAGAGGGCCAGTCGATCATCTACGACTGGGTCTATGACAACAGGGCTGTCCACCTCAAGAAGCTGAACGATCTGGGAGCCAACGTCACGGTCATGGACGCCCATAAGCTGATGGTCATCGGCCCGACCCGCTGGCGTGGACGCGACATCGAGTGCCCGCCCGCGCTCCGCCCATCGGTCTGCCTGTTCTTGGCGGCTCTCGCCGCCCGTGGCACCACGATCCTGCGCAATGTCTACGTGATCAATCGAGGCTATGAGGACCTGCCTCGCCGTTTCAACAAGCTTGGCGCCCAGATCAGCACTTTCTGGGGTGAGGCGACTAGCTGAGTGGCCGGGCGGTGAAGATGTTGGTGGGGCTGACCACCTGCTCCTGGGCCGCCACCAGCTGCAGTTCGGGTTCACCGCTGACCGCAGTCTGCTCCAGGATCGAGTAGACCACCGATGCGGTGGCCCCGAGTGTCTCCCCCACGTTCCTGGTGCGAAGCCAGTGCGCCAGGAACATGGCGGAGGTCAGATCGCCAGAGCCGACGAAGCTGCAATCCAGAGTCGGGGTCTCCACCAGCCAGGTGGAATCGCCATCCACCGCCAGCATCCGCAGCAGCCCGTCTGATGCGTCGGAGGCCACCACCGAGGTGACGAGAACGATGTCCGGCCCCTGCGTGCGAAGCTGATGGGCTGCTGCCACGACATCATGCAGCGTCTGCGTCTGACGCCCCACCAGGTACTGCAGCTCAAAGAGGTTCGGCGTCATGATGTTGGCGGCTGCGACAACGTACTCCCGGAAGAACTCGGGAATCCCGGGGCGGGCATAGAACCCGCGGCCCACATCCCCCATGACCGGATCGGCCAGGAAGATCGCCTCGGGATTGCGGGACTTCACCAGGGCTGCGGCGTCCAGAACCACGTGACCGACATCAGCTGCGCCAAGATAGCCGGCCAGGACCGCATCCACTCGGCTCAGCACTCCACGCTCATCGATTCCGGTGATCACCTCCGCCACATCTGCGGCTGGGATCATGGGGCCACGCCAACTGCCATATCCGGTGTGATTCGAGAAGTTCACAGTGTAGACCGGAAGGACATTGACCCCTGCGCGCTGGAGCGGGAACGTCGCCGAGGAGTTGCCAGCATGGCCATAGGCGACGGCCGACTGGATCGATAAGACATTGTGCATGTTGCACAGTCTCTCATGTTGCCGCCCTCAAAGGCCTCGGACTAGGCATAATGGAGTTCATGTGCGCAGGTTTCCTCGAGCCGGAGTTCACGGCCATGGCTCACCGCGGCGGTGCCCTGCTCACGGCCAATCTGGGGATCGAGAACACCCTGACTGCTTTTGCGAACGCAATCGCTCTGGGCTTCGAGTACCTGGAGACAGACGTCCATGCCACTGCTGACGGGCATCTCGTCGCCTTCCATGACCCCAGTCTGGCGCGGGTCACTGACATGGAAGGCCGCATCGCCGATCTGCCTCTCAGCGCGGTGCGTGAGGTTCGGGTAGGCGAGCGTGAGCCAATCCCCACCGTGACGGAGCTCTTGGAGACGTTTCCCGACGCCAAGTTCAACTTCGACATCAAAGCCAACGGAGCCACCGCTCCCCTGGCGCAGCTGATACGAAGGCATGGCGCGGAGCAGCGGGTCTGCGTCGGCTCGTTTTCGCAGCACAGAATCAACCGGTTCCGGCGGATGCTTCCCGGGGTCATGACGGCTGTGGGCCCCGTGGGGGTCACAGCCATGCGACTCGGGCTGCTGCGCGCATACCGTCCAGGAGGACCCGGGGTGTTCCAGATTCCCGTCACGCATCGGGTTGCCGGAGTGACCCTCCCGCTGCTGACACGATCACGGATCCGTGCCATCCACCAGGCTGGCTACCGCGTCCATGTCTGGACAATCGACGTACCCGACGAGATGCACACCCTGATCGACTGGGGGGTCGACGGGATCGTGACTGATCGTCCGGATCTGCTTCGGGAAGTACTGCGGTCCCGAGGCATGTGGACCAGCAGACTGGGAACCTGAGTTGAACGTGAGACGTTCAACTTCATAAGGAGGTACTGATGGCAGATCGCACACTGCGAGGCGTCGGACTGGGCGCCAAGAGTTTCGAGGATGAGCAGGGCATCGAGTTCGCTGAACGCAGCCATGTCGGTTTCGACTGCCCCAAGGGGCACCACTTCGAGGTGGCCTTCGCCATTGAGGCGGAGTTGCCCTTCGAGTGGGAGTGCAAGAAGTGTGGTCTGATGGCCAAACGCTCTGACGGTGCCACCGGGGAGGAGAAGGAGGCCAAGGCGCCCCGTACCCATTGGGACATGCTACGCGAGCGACGGAGTATCCCAGAACTTGAGGAGATCCTTTCCGAGCAGCTCGACAAGCTCAGGGGCTCCGAGGACTGATTTCGGGGATCGTCTCCTCCGGACCAGACTGCTCGGCCACCACCTCCCCTTCGATGACCGTCGGCCCCAGGTTGCGTTTGGTCAGCGCGCGCCCGAACAACTTGCCGAGAGTGCTGCGGACTAGGTGCCTGGTGGGCGGGATCAGCAACAGGAAACCGAAGACGTCGGATACGAAGCCTGGTGAGATCAGGAGAATCCCACCGGCCAGAACTAGGACGGCGTCTGCGGTTTGACCTGGTGGCAAAGCACCTGTGGCCAATGAATGCACCATGGCATTCCAGGTGCGTCGTCCCTCGCGCTGTAACAGCCAGCATCCAGCCAGGGTGGCACCGATCATCAGTGCAACAGTCCACCAGCCGAGGACACTCGCAACCCAGATGAACGTCGCAACCTCAATGCCGAGGAAGACCGCCAGTGGGAGTATCACCCACAGCAATCCCCGCATGTTTCCGGCTCCCCCGCCGTGGTACTCAGTCATGGCGTCGCCTCCGGAATATCTGCTTCAGCTGCTGCCAGCGATGCTTCATCCCCATCCTGGTGGTGGAGAGGATGGCCTCCTTCACAACGGCGCTCCCCATCTTGGAGTCACCGAACTCACGTTCCACGAACTCAATGGGAACCTCGACGATGCGGAGTCCAGCACGGTGCGCATGCCAGGTCAGATCACGTTGGATGCCGTATCCCCTGCGATCAATGGGCAGATCCACAATCCGTTTAAGAGCGCTGGCGCGGAAGGCGTTGAAACCGCCTGTGATATCGCGGTACGGCAAACCCAGCATCAGCCGGATATACAGGGAGCCGCCCCGAGACAGAAACTCTCGGGTCCACGGCCAGTTGACAACAGATCCCCCCCTGACCCAGCGAGAGCCTTTGACCATGTCAGCGTATTCTAGAGCCGCCAGGAGATCGGGAAGCTGCTCCGGCTGATGTGATCCGTCGGCATCATGTTCGACAAGCACCCCGTATCTGCGCTCCAGGCCCCAGTGGAATCCTGCGAGATATGCCGCTCCTAGGCCCTCCTTGCCCTGTCGGTGCAGAACGTGGACGTGGTCATCGCCAGCGGCCATCTCATCGGCCAACTCGCCCGTGCCATCTGGGGAATTGTCATCCACCACCAGCACATGGGCATCAGGAACGCTGCGACGAATCCGCGAGGTGATGCTTCGGATGTTCTGCGCCTCGTTGAAGGTGGGAATGATGACGAGTGCCTCGCCCGAATGTGGGGCTTCTGTCATTGTTTCTCCTTCACGGTCACGACGTCATCGTAATTTCGATCCAGCCTACCGGGAATGCGACATCCCGCAATGGTGGCGATGATTGCGCCCACCAGACTGGTGATCGACAGCAAAGGTGCCACCCGGACTGCTGCAGTGACATTGTCCCGCAGCGGGACAGAATAGATACGATGCGCTGCGGTGTATTCCCGGGTGGGCTCATGCACCCTTCCGGTAGCGTCGATGAGACCGGAATAGCCGTTGAGAGTGGTGGCCACGAACTCGCGTCGCAGCTCGGCGGCACGGACCCGGTTGATGGCCATCTGCTGCCGGGGCTCGATGGTACCGGAGAAATTGTGGGTGGTGCTCTGGGCGACCTGGATGTGGGAGCCGGCGTTGACGATGTCGTAGACCGTCTGATCGTAGGCCAGCTCGTAGCAGATCACAGTTCCCGCCTGAAGGTCTGGGAATCTGGGTGACGGTATGGCCAGCACCCCAGCTCCGTCGCCGGGAATCGACTGCTCCCCCGCACGTTTGACTTCCGGAAACAGGGGCTCCAGGATCTCCCGCATGGGAACAAACTCCCCGAAGGGGACGAGATTGCGCTTGTGATAGTCCGCGGTCACTCCCTCCCCCGGCGCCCAGACCTGCGAGGTGGTCTGCCTGGTGTGCGGTTCCGGCCCCACCGTCAGCGCCCCGACGAGGACCGGAACCCGGGCCAGCTCAACGGCCGCGGTGATCTGCGCCCGGGTTGTGCGGTTGATGCTGGGGTCGGTGTCGGTAGAGTTCTCAGCCCACACGATCATGTCGAGGGGCTTCCCCTCTGACCGGGACTCAGCCAGCAGGAAAATCGTCTCACTCAGGTGATGTGGCGTGGCGCCCGTGGCAGCGATGTAGCCCCCGAGCTCACCGAGCTCGACATTCCCCTGGACCATGCCTATGTTCACCGTCTGCGCCGGCTGGTCAACCGGAATCAGCAGCAGCGCTCCCCCGAGACTGAACACAGCAACGGCGAGGAATGCCGGCATCACCCTCCGCTGCTTTCCCAGAACTGCGAGGGCACAGCATCCGGTGAATGCGACGAGCCACGTCGCCCCAGGGGTTCCGACGTAGGGCAGCCAGCCGGCGAGCGGCTGGTCGATCGTCGTGTACCCAAGTCGCATCCAGGGAAAACCCCCGAAGGGGACCATGGCAGCGCCCGACTCGATGGCCACCCAGACCATCGGCGTCAGAAGAGGCCAGAAGGGCAGGCGGGTGATGAATCTCGTTGCCATCCCTGCCAGTCCGATCCATATCGCCATCAGCGCCACCAGAGCGAACACCGCTGCACCAGCTTGCGACGCGACCCACCAGATGGTGCAGCCGTAGTACGACGCACCAGCCAACCAGCCCAGGCCGAAAGCCGAGCGAGCCCGGCGCCCAGCCGTCAGCCACGTCAGCAGACCCACGCCCGCAGCCGTGCAGGGCCACAGACCCCAGGGCGCAAACCCTAAGGCGAGGAGGAAACCGCTGCCCAGGGCGAGTGACATGAGTACCCAGGGATGAAGCGTTGCCTTGTCCAACCGTGTCATCGACAGATCACCGTTTCGCGTGCAGCAGGTAGACCGCGGAGCTGGCTAGCAGGTTGGCGCTCCACTCCCCCAGTCTCAGCGGATGGCCAGCACTGTCCAGGGGAATGCAGCGGTCGACGGAGAACCCCAGAGATGTGAACAGCGGCACCAGATCCTTCAACGATGTGAAATGGAGGTTCGGGCTGTCGTACCAGTTGTAGGGAAGGTCTTTGGTCACTGGCATACGGCCTCGCAGCAGGCGCAGCCGGTTGCGCCAGTGAACGAAGTTCGGCATCGAGATGATCCCGTGCTGGGCAATGCGGCCGATCTCCCTCAGCACCAGAGCTGGGAGACGCACATTCTGCAGGGTTCCGGACAGTACCACGACGTCATATGAGTCATCAGCGAATTGGTCAAGCTGGCTGTTGATGTCGAGATCTATCACGTTCACGCCTTGGCGCAGCGCCGCCAGATAGGGCTCGGCTTCGATCTCCACCCCAGTGCCGCGGCAGCCCTTGCCCTCCAGCAGCCGCAGCAACTGCCCGTCGCCGCATCCCAAGTCGAGCACCCGCGAGTCGGTCGGTATCAGGTCGGCGATCAGCCTCAGGTCGGCGCGGGTCATGGCAGCTCCGCAGCCACCCGGCCAAGAAAGGCCCGCACAGTGGCGTGATAATCGGGAAGGCTCAGCAGGAAGGAATCATGGCCCCACGGGGAATGCAACTCCCGGAAGGAGACGGGCAGCCCAGCCCGCTCCACATGACGCACGATGCGGCGTGAATGGTCGGTGCCGAAACGCCAGTCGCTGTCGAAGCTCATCACCAGGAAGGACACTGGAGAGGCCTGTAACCTTTCCAGCGCATTCTCATCCGCGAACGGATCGAAATAGTCCATCACCCTCGTCAGATACAGGTAGCTGAGCGCATCAAAACGGGTCAGGAAAGCCTGTCCCTGATATTCCAGATAGCTTTCCACGGCAAAGTCGACGCCAAATCCGGGGTCGAGTGTGCCGGCCTGCGCGGAACGGCCGAACTTCTCGCTGAAGGCCTCTTCAGAGAGGTAGGTGATGTGGGCCAGCATCCTGGCGACGGACAGCCCACGCGCGGGGGTGGTGCCCTCACGCTGGAAGTGACCGTCGTGGAAGCCTGGGTCGCGCATGATGGCGTGCCGTCCCACCGCGGAGAAGGCGATGTTCTGGGCGGTCAGCCGGGAGGAGGCGGCGATGATGATGGCGTTTGCGCAGTCCTCGGGATGGGACAGCGTCCATTGGAGGACCTGCATGCCCCCCAGGGACCCGCCCAACAGCACGGCCCAGCGGCTGATGCCGAGGTGATGTCCGAGCCGGCGGTGCACCGTCACGAAATCGGACATGGCCAGCAGCGGGAAGTCCAGGCCGTAGGGCTCCCCACTCCCAGGGTTAACCGACGAAGGGCCCGTCGTGCCTCGGCAGCCCCCCAAGATGTTGGCGCAGACCACGAACCAGCAGTCGGTGTCCACAGGCTTCCCGGGGCCGATCAGGTTGTCCCACCAGCCGGGTTTCCGATCACCCTCCCGGAGACCGGCGGCATGCGCATCCCCTGTGAGAGCGTGACATACGAAGATTGCGTTGCTTGCGGCGGCATTCAGGCTGCCGTAGGTCTCGTACGCGACATCTACCTGTGTCAGTTGCTCACCACTGGCCAGAGTCAAGGGATCCTCTGGTGTGAAGAGCCGTGCGCTGGACGCCACGCAGCCCAGACGATCGGTCATTCAGGACACGCCAGGCGTTGATTGGGTTTGGGGCTCACGTCTTACTCCTCAGATCATTTGGCTCGGTTCTCGGATCTACCGTGGCGTCAGTGCGGCAGATCGCCCTGGCCAGCACGTTGGATGCCACAGAGCTGACTAGGATGAGCGCCACCACGGTGATGATGGTCTTGAACCAGAGCATAGGCGAGAAGCCCTCGCGGGCTGTCCATCCCAGGGCCGTGGCCACCAGAATGAGAGGCACCCCGAGTGCCGTCGCGGGCCCGAGCGAGTTGCTGCGGGACAATGCATCCCGCGCCCGGAACTGGGCAACGCCGACGGAGAGAACCAGGATGGCCCCGATGATTGCCAGGATGCCTGCCAGCACTTCCAGAATCATCAGCGTCTACCCCTCGTCATAATCCGCGCGAGCGCAATGGTGGACAGGATGCCAAGGATCGAGGCGAGAAGCGCAAGGTCCACCGAGACGCTGGACTCATGCAGCATGCCGAACAACGCGAGGATCGCGACGCAGGAGAAGAACACCAGATCCCCCACCACTGCTCGGGTTGCCGCGTCAGGGGCTTTCAGCACCCGTGCCAGGCCGAGCATGACCGATAGCGCCAGGATCACCATGGCCACCCAGAACATGATCGTCATCGTTCCTCCCTGGGCATCCCGTTAGGTCGGAGGCCATGCAGCAGATGCCACTCCAACTCCGACAGCCCCGTCGCGATAGACGACCGGTCACTGTCGAAGAGCGAATGAACAAACACCGATGGTGGGTCCTCATCATCCCCCGCGCACACCCCGACGACGAGGGTGCCTGGCGTGATCGTGATGGCGGAGGTGAACATTGCAATTTCGAAGTCCGTGACCGCCCGCATGCGATACTCCACGATGGCCGGAGAGCCGAATGGCCTGGGGCTCCAGGCCGCGGACATCACATTCCATGAGCCGAGCACGATCTGCCAGGTGAGATATCCGAACCATGAGATTAGACGAAGCAACTGCATCAGCGCACCACCTGGTCCACTGCATTTACGTAGCCACTGACGTCTATCAGCCCGTGGCCCGCTGACTCGAATACCGGCCACACCCAGCCTGCGCCGATGAACAGTGCCACTGAGATGCCGACCAGAACTGCGGCAGGCCACAGCATGCGCCAGGAGATGCGGGCGTCGTCGGCGATGGGAGTCGGCTCCCCACGAGACGTCGTCGGATCATCGGGCAGATAGTCCTTCATGGGGGCGCCCCAGAAAGCCTCACGCCACAGCCGCTGCAACGCCATCAACGAACCGACGGAGGCCAGGGCGACCGTCGCAAGCAGCAACCAGTTCAACGGTTCCCCAGCCTTAGCTGCCCCGCCGAGTAGACCTACCTTGCCCCACAACCCTGAGGTTGGCGGCAGACCCACAAGCGACGCCAGGCCGATGGCGAAGATGGCCGCCGTCCAGGGATCTCGCCGCATGAGCCCGGAAAGCCGGTCGAAACGCCCGGAGCCGTAGGCGTTCTCAATAGCCCCGGAAGCCATCACCAGCCCACCCATGGTGATCATGTGATGGACCATGTAGAACAGCCCCGCCGTGACGGACACATCGGTGAGCACCACAAGCCCGATGAGGATCTGACCCACACCGGCCACCATCTGGAAGGCCAGGGCCCCCCGAATGCGGGCCTCCCCGAAGGTCGAGAATGAGCCGACGAGAACAGTGGCGATGACGACGGCAGCCAGCACGGGCATCCAGGGTGCGTCGGCATCGAAGACCGTCGCGTAGATGCGGTAGGCGGCGTAGATGCCGACCTTCGTGTGTATGCCAGAGAACAACGCCATGACGCCGGCGGAGGTGGCGGAGTAGGAACGCGGAAGCCAGCCGTGCACCGGGACCACCCCGCCCTTGACGAGCAGCGCAAACAGGATCACACCGGTGGCCAGACAGACCTGTGGATTGTCCCCCTTTCCCGCCAGGAAGGCCAGGTTCACGCTGCCTGCCGCCCCGTAGAGCAGGCCGACGCCCATCACCAGGATCGTCGATGTGATGAGGTTGACGATCACGAACATCCGGCCAATGCCGAGCCGTCTCCAGGACCCCGTCACCGCGATCAGCGCGTAGGACGGCAGAAGCATGACCTCCACCCACACAAACAAGTTGAACAGGTCTCCGGTCAGGAGCGCCCCGTTGACCCCGGTGTTGAGCAGCAGTATCAGGGGGACGACGAAGCGATAGCGGTCTTCACCGGTCAGCATGAGGAAGATGCCCGACATCAGGGTCAGGAAGCCCGTTGTGGCGAGCATCAGGGCGCTGAGCGTGTCGGAGACGAAGACGATCCCGAGGCCATGCTGATAGGAGCCGATGGAGTGGGCCAACGGTGGGTTCGCGTGATGGTGGACCAGCAGCAGCGCCGCCCCCGTCATGGTGGCCATTGAAGCGCCGATGAGGGCCAGGCGCTGAGACACCGGGTCCCGGAGCAGCACCGTCACACCAGCCAGCAGAAGCGGGACGGCCACGAAGAGAGGTAGGACGGCGGAACTCATGTGCGGTGGGTCTCCCCTGTCTCGGGATGACGCAGCAGGTTGTCGTTGTGCCCGATCACGGCCATGGCGAGCATGAGAATCGTGACTGCGAGGCTGATCACAACAGCCGTCAGGACGAAGGCCTGGGGCAGCGGATCAGCCACGGCGGCAGTGCTGGTCCCGTCGGTGATGGGCTCGACGCGCCATCCCGGCACCCCGGTCGTCAGGAGCACAAAGTTCACAGCATGGCTGATCAAGCCCAGCCCGAAGACGGCGCGCACCATGGATCGCTGCAGCAGCAGGTACACGCCGCCCGTCACCAGGACGAAGATCGTGAGGATGAGGATCATCGGGGAGCCTCCTCAGGGCGGTTGCCGTCTGCGATGAAGCGGGTCCGGATGGCGGGACGGCGCGGACGCTCACCCCTGACGGTCTCCAGGGGGCCTGGCAGTTCGCCCTCCAGGGATTCGTCGATGCGCTCACGGATACCTTCACCGCCCGCTGTGGTTCCGCGGGTCGTGCCTAGCACGTTGATCGAAACCAGGATCAGACCGAGGACTGCGGAGTAGACGCCAGCGTCGAAGGCCATCGACGTAGTCAGATGGACACCGAGGATCTCACCGTGGATGGGTTCCAGGAAGGAGCCTGCGATCAGCAAGTCGAAGAATCCCGTGGCCACCGCCAGCGTCACTCCTCCACCGATCAGGAACAGCGGCAGCCGGGGTGGGCCTACCTGCCGGTCCTTGGCAGTGGACAAGTAGATCAGCCCGACGATGGAAGCCGCCACCAGTGCGGCGTTGAACCCGCCACCCGGGCTGTTGTGCCCACGCCAAAACAGGACCGCCGAGATCACGACCAGCAGGGGCGTCATGAACCGGAGCATCACCTGCAGGCTGACGGCGTTGGGCCAAGCCTCCATGATGGCCCGGTGCGCCCGCGATTTCGGGTTCTGGTTGATGTTCATGGCGGACACCGGCACCAGGTCGGGATCGTTCAGAGGCGGATCGATGTGCTTGTCACGCACCGTCGACAGGAGCGCCATGATCGCGATGGCCGCCATGGCCAGGACACTCAGCTCCCCCAGGGTGTCGAAGGCGCGGAACTCGACCAGGATGACATTGACGACATTGTCTCCTGAGGCGATGGCCTTGGTCTGCTGGAGGAAGGTTTCCGCCAAGGGAGACTTCTCCCGTCGGGCGACCAAAGCCCATGTCAGCCCAGCGACCCCGCCGCCTACCAGCAACGAGGCACCCAGAGTGAGCACGGTCCCCCGGCGTGGGCGTCGCGGGAACCGCACAGGCAGCTTCTGCAGCACCAGCATGATGACAATGATGTTGAGGCTTTCCACGAGCAGCTGAGTCATCGCGACATCCGGAGCGCCGAAAGCCAGAATCTGCACCGTCACGAGGATGCCGACAGCGGACATCGACAGCACTGCGGCAAGCCGCACCTGGGAGATGCACACCCCGATGACGGCTGCGGTGATGAGCACGAAAAGCAGCACATCGACGGGCTGGGTCAGCCCGGGAAGCTGCTCCGGGAGCCCCTCCAGATAGGCCAGCCAGGAGCCGACGATCCCGATCACACCCAGGCAGCCCACGATGGGAATGACGGAGCGAGTGGGTGTGTCCGAGGCCACGAGCTGATCCAGCCGGGAGCCCAGCCGACGGGTCCACTCGGCCAACTGCTCCATGACGCGGGCACCCTGCACGGGAAACCGATGCTCCAGCACCCAGGAGATCAGAGGACGGCGCAGCCATGCCAGGAACACGCCGACGGTGATGATGACGCCGGTTGCGACCAGTTCCGCGTTCACGCCATGCCACAGCGACAGATGCAGATGTGGCTCGCTGCCCGTGGCGGCGAGGGTCGCGAGACTCACGGGGGCCTCCAGTCCGGGAAGCCAGCAGACCAGGGGAATGGAGACCAGGATCGGCAGCCCGGCGCTCGCCACGAGCACGGGGTCGCTCGCGGTGATCTGGCGCTCCTCGTCGGTGCCGTCCACGAAGACCCCCAGGACCACGCGCGCGCAATAGGCGAAGGTGAGGACCGACCCGAGAGCCGCCACCGTGAAGGCGGCCCAACCGGTCCAGGACGCCCCCGGAGCACCCAACAGGGAGCCCAGGATGGCTTCCTTCGAGAGGAAGCCCAGCATCGGAGGGATCCCGGCCATCGAGGCGCAGCCAAGCGTCATGATGCCGAAGCTCACCGGCATCCTCCGGTGCAGCCGTGGTGGGAAGCGACGAAGATCTCTGGTATGGGTGGCGTGATCAACCACCCCGACCATCATGAACAGCCCGGACTTGAACAGGGCATGGGCGATGGTGTGCAGCACCGCCGCGGCGATGCCAGCCTGGGTGCCGAGACCGATGCTTGCGGTCAACAACCCCAGCTGACTCACCGTCGAGTAGGCCATCAGCTTCTTCACATCAGTTTGCTCAAGCGCGAAGTAGCCACCCAGGCATGCAGTGAGCAGACCGACGCCCAGCAGCAACACGCTCCAGGTTCCATTGCCCTGGAAGACGGGGCTGAAGCGAAGCAGCAGGAAGATACCCGCCTTGACCACCGCGGCGGCATGCAGGTAGGCGCTGACGGGGGTGATAGCCGCCATGGCATCCGGCAGCCAGACATGGAACGGGAACTGTGCTGCCTTGGTGAATCCGGCCAGGGCCACCAACACAGCCATGGCAGTGGTGAACGCCGGATCGGTGGCCCAGATGTCGTGGGCAAAGGCCCCGGCGAGCGAGGTCGTCCCGGTCCGCCACCAGATGGCGACAACGGCCAGCAGGAGAAGCACACCCCCCACGAACGTGATGAGCAGGGTCCGCATGGATGCGCCCTCCCCCCCATGGCCGGAGCGCGCGATCAGCAGGAAGGAGGCCAGGGATGTGAGCTCCCAGCAGATGAACAGCACAACCATGTCGTCGGAGAGGACGAGCGCCTGCATCGACAGAGTGAAGGCCGTCATGACCTGGTAGAAGCTCAGACTCCTGCCGACCGGGAGATATCGCGTCGAATAGACGAAGACCACGGCGCCAATCAGCAAGGCGATGTAGCTGAACACCAAGCCCAGCCCATCGACGGCGAACGACAACCTGATGCCCAGGGCGGGAATCCAGTCGACGGCCCAGGAGGGATGCTCTCCAGCAGCCACGGCAACCGCCGCCGGGACCTGTGCGGCGGCCGCCGCCAGATACAGCAGGGCCAGTGGCCATCCGGCATTCCTGCCCAGCACGCGCGTCAACCCGGGTGTTGTGACAAAGGCCACCCCGAGGATCGCGAGAGAGGAGAAGACATCCATGGAGAGCCTTAGCCTAGCAAACTGGCTTCCCGGCGCTCAGCCTGTGACGGATGACAGCGCCTTCCATTCCTCCCAGCTGTACAGCCACACACCCATGCCCTCACCAGGCTCCATGGGCCGGTCGGAGCCAGTGAATTCGACGACATCGCCGACATTCGTCCGGCTGTACAGCCAGCCGGCATTGTCTGTGCTGAGTCCCACGCATCCGTGACTGACGTTGTTCTTGCCCTGATCGGCCACCGACCAGGGAGCGGCGTGGATGAACTCACCGGTCCAGGTGACGCGCATCGCCCACTTGACGTTCAGGTCGTACGACTCGCTGCTGCCTGAGGGGATGGCGATGGTCTCGGAGTTCATCTGGAGCGAGTCGTGTTTCTCCAGGATCAGTTTCGTCCCCGAACGGGTTTCGAAACCAGGTTTCCCCGTGGTGGAGGGCAGGGTTGAGACCTCCTCTCCGTTCTCCATCACGGTGGTGGTGTGATTGGCGATGTCCACCTTGATGATGCGGGCAACATCGCCGATGGTGAAGTCGGCGTCGACGTCTTTGAGCAACCAGGCGCCATCCGATGCCTGAAGACCAGACCAGTTCAGATTGAGAACAACTTTCGTGCCGGGCTTCCAGTATTCCTTGGGTCTGTAGACCAGCTCGGTGTCGCTGAGCCACCCCCAGGAGCCCTCCTGCTGGGGTTCGGCCGTGACCCGTGCGTTCCTCTCGATGGCGGGCCGGTACTGCTTGGGCACAGGGTTCTTGAACTTCACATAGCCCGGCATGCCGACGCCCAGGTTGTCGTATAGGTACAGCACCTGGAAACTGGCCTCCGCGCTGCCGGGTTTCACGGTGTGGAAGGTGGCCTCGCGCGCCACTGCCTCCGCGGTGGTCACCGAGATGGTGTAGTCGCTGTCGAACGCCAGTGCCTCGCCTGGGGTCCAGGCACCGTCGGCATAGGTGCCGGGAACCGGGCCGCTGGGCCCGGTGACTGTTGCATCGGTGATGTTCGCATTCTCGACCGTCAGGGTCACCGGGTCGTGCGGGGTGGCCGCCTGCGTGTCTGAGGTGATGGTCAGCTCCCCCACTGGTGGCGCAGCGGACGTCGGAGGCGGGGCGGGAGTGGTGGTCTCGGTGGGGGCCGAGGCAGCTGGCGACTCCCCACCGGGCGTGTTGGCATGGGTGGCGCAGCCGGCCAGCAACACAGCCGGGGCCACGAGTGCGATGACGAGGGAACTGACGCGCAGGCTCATGGCCATCAGGGTACTTCGCCTGGGGGTCTCCGCTCCCCGGGGACGGCAGCCTCCGCTGTGGCTCAGCTTCACCGATCGTGTTGTCCTGCCGTCACGTCCGAGTTCTATGACACGACGCATGGTGCTCCCAACACCCCCTTTCCAACGATGAGAGCGAAGGCAGCGTCATCCGAGTGGCGTCTTTGACCAGTTGCCGCTAAGCTACCCGCGTTGCCTCAGGCAATCGGGACGTGGCGCAGCTTGGTAGCGCACTTGACTGGGGGTCAAGGGGTCGCAGGTTCAAATCCTGTCGTCCCGACGCGAATGCCCAGGTCAGAGCATGCTTCTGACCTGGGGTTGTTTTGTTATTGATGGTTCGCGTCGGTTCCATGCTCGAAGCCCTGTTGCGGCCAGCCGGGGCCAAACCGGGATGTCTGACGCCCAATGGCTTCAACCTCGCTATTCCCCGGTGGTTCCGGTTACTTCAGCACGGATGCGTCCTTGACAACGACGGCGTAGAGGTCGCCGATGGCCGCGAGGGCGCTACGGTGCAGTTGCTTCGCACTCACCTCTCCGGTGGGCGATTGCAAGGGTCGGGTTGCACAGGCGTCGGCGACGATGGTCACCTTGTTCCCGCGCAGGAACGCGCCCTCGCTGGTGAATGTCACGCACATATGCGTCATGAACCCGGCCACGATCACGTTCTCGTGCCCTGCGGCATCGACGCGCTCCCCGAGGTCGGTGTTGACGAATCCGTTGGGGGCGGTCTTGACCACGACCGGCTCCCCGTCGACTGGTGTGACCTGCGGATGGATCTGCCCGATCTGCGTGTTCACGTCGTAGGGGGTGCCCTCGCCACCGTCGTGGATGACGTGGATCACCGCAGCTCCTGCCTTCCGAGCGCGAGTGAGCAGGTCGGCTGCCGCGTCGAGAGCGGGCTGCCAGCCGTCGAGCTCCATCATGCCGCGGGTGTAGGTGTTCTGGTAGTCCACCAGGATCAGCGTCGCATCCGGGAGCGAGGCGGGGGTCTGGTCGAAGCCGTTGAGGTCACGAAGCGTCGTCGCCATCAGTCGTACGTCCTTTCACGAGGAAACGGAGACGCCCCACATCCGGGGGCGTTTTCTACGCTAGAAACCAGCCAGCGTGTCGGCAATGACACACAACCCGCAGAAACCGACATGCGGTGTTCTGGTGGCACACGAGTGGAGATGATGGGAGCCATGATCGAACGCCTTGTCGTTGTCGCGCTGTTTGATCGCGTCGATCTGCTGGACGTGACCGGCCCGCCCGAAGTGTTCTCGCTCCTGCAACGCGAGATGGACGAACCCACTGGCTACCGGGTGGTGCTCGCCGCCAAGACGCTGGATTCCGTGATCACCTCGGCGGGGGTTCGGGTGCTGCCAGATGTGACTTTCGCGGAGGTCGCGAGGCAGCGGATCGACACACTCGTCGTTCCGGGCGCAGTCAAGGTGGATGCTCAACGTCGCGTACGTGCGACCGTGGACCCGATGGTGGTGGAGTGGGTGCGCAGACTTGCCCCACGAACTCGCCGGGTCGCGTCGGTGTGCGTCGGCGCGCATGTGCTTGCGCACGCGGGTTTGTTGGATGGGAAGCGGGCGACGACGCACTGGTCGACCGCGAGTCAGCTCGCCGCCGAGCATCCTGCTGTCGAGGTTGATGCCGACCCGATCTTCATCCATGAGGGCAACGTGTGGACGGGCGCGGGGCTGACGGCGTGCCTCGATCTCACGTTGGCGTTGGTGGCGGAGGACTTTGGGCAGGAGTACGCGCTGCGTGTCGCCCGGAACCTCGTCATGTTCTTGAAACGTTCATCTGGGCAGAGCCAGTTCAGCGTCTCCCTGGACCCGGCCTCGAGTACTCGCCGGGTTGAGGAGCTGCGCCAGTACGTCGCACGGAATCTGCACCGCTCTTTAACGGTGCCTGAGCTCGCGCAGCAGGCGCATGTGAGTGATCGGCACCTCACCCGGATCTTCAAAGACGAACTCGGCACGACCCCCGCCGCGTATATCGAGGCCGCCCGCATCGAGGCCGCGAAGAACCGGCTCGAAACCACCGACGACACCCTTGAACGGATCACCACAGTGTGTGGATTCGGTACGGTCGATACGCTCGCCCGCGCGTTCCGGCGCACGCTCGGCACAACTCCGAGCGAGTATCGAGAACGCTTCCGAGTCACGTAGCTCTGCTTACTCCTAGGTGCAATGCGATGGCTCGCACCTGCCGGATGCTGCGTGTCCAACGGGGAACGGGACGACACCGCCGGCTCGCGCAGATCCCGAAACTCCTGTCTGCCCTACGAGTTTGAGCTCACATCATCAGTTAGTGTCGGCATGTAACACCTTGCTCCTTTCAGACATAAATAGAGCATGAGGTCTTCCCTGACCTCACCCCTTCGATCCTCCTGACCAGGTGGATCCACGACGTATGGGAAGTGGTTGATGAAGCGTTCACTTGTTCTGCCGTTGCTCCTGGCCTCGGCGCTCACCTTCTCGGTGTTGCCTGGACCAGTCTCCGTCGCCGACGATGCCGTCCCTCCCACGGACCCACCGGCTTCCACCGCCGAGTCTGGGGATAACGCCCTGCTCGCCGAGGAACTGGGGATCCCAGAGCAGGAGGTCGCTCAATGGTTCGAGGGCGAGGAGGAGTTCCTGGCCGCCGTCGAATACGCCAAGAGCATCGCCGGGGATCAGTATTTCTATGCCGCCTGGACTCCAGGGGAACAGGAACAGACGGGATACAAGGGGTGGGTCTCCTTCAAGGGAGATATTCCCCAGGACGCCCGGGAACGCTTCGCCTCTCTGCCTTTCCCCGTGGAGGTGCGCACTGATGCGGAGTTCTCGGAGGGAGAACTGGAACAGGTCCGGGAGGAGAAGATGACCTCCCTGGAGGCGGCTGGCGACTTCGAGGGAATCGTCGGCGACATTGAGGCCGATGGCTCAATCAATATCCAGTACGAGTCAGCCGCGGAACTGGGCGACACGAGCTCCTCCAGCACAGAATCAGCGGTTGCTGGCATGTCCGAGGGATCACCGGTGAAGATCACGGTCACTCGCGCGGAGGGCATCACCCCCGAAGAGGAGACCCTGAGGGGCGGAGGCAGCATTGAGGGCTGCACGCTGGGGTTCACCGCCAGCTACCGGGGACGAGCTGCTGCCATGACCGCTGGACATTGCCCGAATTCCCCAGGAGTCCCGACCGGAAGCGGCGTCTCCCTGAAATTCGTCAAACAGCACATAGGCGACCACGGCGATGTCCAACTTCACACCACCACGGAGACCGCTGTGAACCAGATTCGGGTCTCGCGCTCGGGGGATCACCGCTCCATCACCGCTCGTGGTGATGGAGTCCAGGGCTCCAGGGTCTGCAACTACGGAAAGAGCCGGGCGCTGCCCTCCTGCACCACGATCCGAAACGTGAACCACGCTTTCATACACCCCGACACGGGCTCCTATGTCTCCCACATGGTGCAGACGAACGGCAGCTTCACGAGCTCCGGCGACAGCGGTGGCCCATGGTATTACTCGGAGACCGCACGGGGTATTCACTTTGGCAAGTCCGGAGGCTACGCCACCTACACCAGCATCCTGGAGGCCGAGGCAGTGCTGGATGCGACAGTTCTGACCTCATAGCAAGCCAGGGGGACGCCACACGATGAGAAGGACCGGTATCGGATTTACCACGATGGCCGCCATCGCGACATTCTGGGTGGCGGGTTGCTCCACAGCCAGCTCCCCCATCGTCGTCACCACCTCCCTGCCGCCAGATGCCGGGCGAATGGAAGCCCTGTTCGAGGGACGAGTCGCCGTCGATGAGGCAACCTCCTGCGTGTACGGCGAGTCGGGGGGTGGGAGAATCGGCTTGATCTTCGAGGAAGGGGCCACGATGAAAAACGAACAGGGTCCTGTCCAACTGCCCGGTGGAGCAGCGGTGCCTTTGGGAGAACCGGTGATGCTGGCTGGCGGATACGTGACATGGGAGGCATCTGATGGGCGATGCCCGTTTCAAGAGAATTTCCTGGTCAACGGGGTCTCCGGCCAATAGCGTCGTCACGCGGCCTGCCGGGCTCCCAGCCCGGCAGGCCTCAACAGACGAGATCACCAGCAGGAGCGCAATTGAACGCAGCCGACTTCGAGGCCGTGTATCGACGGCATCACTCGCTGGTGCTCAGCATCGCCAGCAATCGTCTGGGGGAGGTGGCTCTTGCGGAGGACATCACGAATGAGGTCTTCAGCCTCGCCTGGGAACATTCACAGCAGGGCGGCACACTCACCCTTGCCTGGCTGTACCGGACACTGCGGAATCTGGTGGCCAACCAGTACCGAAGAGAGCAGAGGACAGCCCAAACCCACAGACTGCTCGGCGCAAGCCAGTCAACTGACCAGCTGCCCGATGACGAGATCCACGATGCGCTCATCATCCGGAACGCGATGGCCGAGCTCAGGGAGAAGGATCGCGAACTCCTGATGATGGCCTACTGGGATGATCTGACCCGCACGGAGATCGCAGGGATCCTCGGCTGCACCAGTGTGACCGCGCGAGTTCGGCTCACCCGGGCAAGAAGACGGCTCTTAGCCAAGCTCGGCATCGGAGCCCAGCAGAAAGGACACCGGGATGAATGACCTTGAAACCCGCATTCGACGGGCACGCCCCCCGGGCCCACACAGAGCTGATCCGCTGACTGAGCGGGCTCGCAGCGAACTGCAGGAACTTATGACTGAGGCCCCCGCCCAGCCGGTCCCTTCCCCACGGCGGTGGCTTCCCACCATCTCCTGGCTCCTCGTGGCAACAGGTGCGCTAGTGGCTGCCGCAGTGGCTGTGCTCACGATCTCCTGGCGGCCCGGCAGCGACATCGGGATGCCAGAGGACGACACACGCACCACCGCAGCAGCGACGGCACCTCGTTTCGGCAGCATCGCCAACCTGGCCGGGGCATCCGAGTTCGTGTCCCAGGTCACGGTGCTCAGCTCAACAGCGCAGGAGACGCCGGAACGCCGAAGGATGATCGTCTCCGAGGTGCGTGTAGAGACCAGTCTGCTGGGTTCAGCACAGCCTGGGGAGGTCATCCGAGTAACCCAACCGGAGGGTGAGTCTGGCAACAGCGGAGTGGAGTTGCAGGCCATCGACGGCGACAGCCTGGTCCTCTTCCTCACCGCGAGCGAGGGATCCTATGCCCTGACGTCGCCAACGCAGGGAGTTCTCGCCGTGAATGGAGACGAGGTGATCTCTGTGTTCGACGATCCGCTTTTCGCACAGATCCACACTCTTGAGGAGCTGCGAAATGCCGTGGGTCGGTAGAGGATGACCACCACCGACCCACGGACGACGACCACAAGGCCGGCCCACGGTGTCCACATCCATAGGCAGACCGATATCACGGGTTAGCTGATTGCCTCCGCAATGTCCGCCGCGACCTTGGGCACCGGGACGTAGCGCGTGAGCTGGGTGATGTGGCGGGGCTCAAGCTCTGCCAAGGTTGAGACACCCAGCAGCTTCATGGTGCGCACCAGCTCTTCCCGGAGGATCGCGATGGTCCGGTCGACCCCGGCGCGTCCGCCAGCCATGAGCCCGTACAGGTATGCACGGCCGATCAGGGTGAAATTCGCTCCCAGCGCAACGCTGGCGACGATGTCTGCACCATTCATGATTCCGGTGTCCAACATCACCGCGGTGTCCTTGCCGACCTCCCGCACCACGTGCGGCAGCAGGTGGAACGGCACCGGTGCCCGGTCCAGCTGACGTCCACCGTGGTTGGACAGCAGAATGCCGTCGACGCCTGCATCGGCCAGCAGCTTCGCATCAGCGACGGTCTGCACGCCCTTGATCACAATCTTGCCGTCCCACATCTCGCGGATGATCTCAAGATCACGGTGGCTGATGGTTGGGTCCATGGCTGCGTCCAGCAGCTCGCCCACTGTGCCGCCGGTGGAGTTCAGGGAGGCGAACTCCAGTTTGGGTGTGGTTAGGAAATCGATCCACCACCAGGGTCGCGGCAGGGCGTCGATGACAGTGCCCAGGGAGATCTGAGGTGGGATGGAGAAGCCGTTGCGCTTGTCACGGAGGCGGGCGCCGGCGACAGGAGTGTCGACTGTGAACATCAGGGTGTCGAATCCGGCTTTCTTGGCACGCTCCACCAAGCCGTAGGAGATCTCACGACGCCGCATCACGTAGAGCTGGAACCAGTTGCGGCCACGGGGATTCGCAGCCACGACGTCCTCAATTGACGTGGTGCCCAGCGTCGAGAGCGTGAACGGGATGCCAGCGGCTCCAGCTGCGCTTGCGCCCGCGATCTCACCCTCAGTCTGCATGAGGCGGGTGAATCCAGTGGGCGCGATGCCGAATGGCATGGATGACGGGCCACCGAGGATCTCGCAGGAGGTGTCGACGTCCTCAGCGGGGTGGAGGATGTCGGGATGCAGCTCGATGTCCTCGAAGGCATGCCTGGCGCGGGCGAGAGACAGCTCTCCCTCAGCCGCTCCGTCTGTGTAGTCGAAGGCCGCTTTCGGGGTACGGCGCTTGGCGATCTTCCTCAGGTCCCAGATCGTCAGGGAGTCCTGGAGGCGTCGTTTCTTGGCATTCAGAGTTGGCTTCTTGAAGTGCAGCAGATCGAATATCTCGCTGGGCTTCGGAAACTGGCGCTTTACCATGAAGACCTCTTCCTCGGGGCTGATTGGTCGAACACCTGGCGACAACGCCGGTGCGACGTCGCCGTCGGGAATAACAGTAGTCAAATATACCTTAATTGGTCAGACCAAGCTTCACCCACCCCCACTTCGGCGGTTCGGGTCTCCCCGGTCATCCAGGATTGCTCCCACAGGGCGTCCGGATGCGGGAGCCAGACGAGTCGTTGCCAGAGTTTGAGGCAGCCGCCAGGCATGATGTTGCCCAGGAAGGAGATCACCATGACGCACTAGGACCCGATCATCGCCATCACAGGGGTCACGGGAAAGATCGGCGGCGCCGTCGCCGCGGAACTGCAGGACCGCGCCTCGCAGCTGAGGCTGCTGGTGCGCGATGCGAAACGGGCTCCCCAGCTCAAGGGGCAGGTGGCTGTGACGCACTATGCGGACGCCGATGCCACTCGCAAGGCCCTCGCCGGCGTTGACGTGCTCTTCATGGTCTCGGCTGGGGAAAGCCCGGAGCGGGTTCGGCAGCACCAGGTCTTCGTGGATTCAGCAGCTGCTGCTGGGGTCCAGCACATCGTCTACACCTCCTTTCTGGGAGCCGGCCCGGACGCGACGTTCACCCTGGCACGAGATCACTGGCACACCGAGCAACACATCCGTACCTCCGGAATGTCGTGGACCTTTCTCCGCGACTCGTTCTACATGGACTTCTTCCCCGACGTGGTGGATGAGAGCGACGAGATCAGGGGGCCCGCTGGAGACGGCAGGGTCGGAGCAGTGGCAAGGCGGGACGTCGCCCGGTCGGCCATCGCCGTCCTGCGCGACCCGTCACGTCATGCGGGAGTCACCTATGACCTGACAGGACCGGAGGCGCTCACACTGGCTGAGATCGCCCAGATCATCGGTGAGGCCTGGGGACGGCGGGTCACCTACCGGAGGGAGACCCTGGAGGAGGCCTATGCCTCAAGAGCCGGCTATGGGGCTCCCGATTGGGAGGTCGATGCCTGGGTCTCCACCTACACCGCGATCGCCTCCGGTGAGATGGATGTGGTCTCTGACAGCGTCCGGGAGCTGACGGGGAAAGTCCCCCTGAGCCTGGCGGAGCTGCTGCGGGTATGACCATAGGCCCGCCTGCCGCTGCTCAGGTGCGGTTCCTGTGCTTCTCGCGGGCGCGGATCTCGATGTGGATCGGGGATCCCACGAAGCCGAACTCCTCCCGCAGCCGGCGTTCAATGAATCGGACGTAGGGTGCGTCGAACTGTCCGCTGGTGAACAGCGCGAACGTCGGGGGGCAGGCCTGAGCCTGGGTGCCGAACAGGATGCGGGGCTGCTTTCCCCCCCGCACCGGATGCGGATGAGCCGCCGCAAGCCGGCCAAGGAATGCATTCAGCCTGCCCGTGGAGATGCGGGTCTCCCAGCCCGCGGCGGCGGTCTCGATGGATCGGCTGAGCTTGTCGACGTTGCGCCCGGTGAGCGCGGAGATGTTGACCTTCGGGGCCCAGGCGAAGCCAACCAGATCACGTTCGATCTCCCGGTCCAGGTAGCGACGCCGCTCGTCATCTGTGAGATCCCACTTGTTGAAGGCGATCACCAGTCCCCTGCCCGTCTCCTCGACATTGGTCAGGATCCGCAGATCCTGCTCCGTCACGGGCTGAGAGGCATCGATCACGGCCACGCACACCTCGGCCCGCTCAATGGCGGCCTGGGTACGCAGGCTGGCATAGAACTCATGCCCAGAGGCCTCTTTCACGCGGCGGCGGATGCCGGCAGTGTCGATGAGACAGTACAGCTGGCCGCTGATCTCAACCAGCTCATCCACAGGATCGACTGTGGTCCCTGAGACCTCGGAGACCACCACACGCTGTTGGCGGGCGAGCTTGTTCAGCAGCGACGACTTTCCGACGTTCGGCTTGCCGACGATCGCGACACGACGAGGCCCGGCAATCTCCTCGAACCGCTCCGGCGGAGCCTCAGGCAGGGCCGCGAGTAGGGCATCCAGCAGATCACCGGAGCCCCGGCCGTGCATGGCCGACACGGGAAGAGGCTCCCCCAGACCCAGGTTCCACATGGTGGCCGCCATCGCCTCGTGACGCTGGTCGTCGACCTTGTTCGCTGCCAGCACCACAGGCTTCCTGGAGCGCCTCAGCACCCTCACCACGGCCTCGTCCTCGTCAAGGGTGCCGACGGTTGCATCCACCACGAACAGCACCGCATCAGCCAGCGAGATCGCCAACTCAGCCTGTTCAGCGATCTGCTGCGCCATCCCCCGCGCGTCGGAAACCCAGCCCCCGGTGTCCACGAGCACGAATTCACGGCCATTCCAGGTGGCGTCGTAGGACACCCTGTCCCGGGTGACCCCGGGAACATCCTGCACCACGGCCGCACGGCGACCCAGAATCCGGTTGACAAGGGTGGATTTGCCGACGTTTGGACGGCCGACCACCGCAACCACCGGTTTGATCATCGATTCCCCGCTCATGCGTTCTCCTCAAGTGCAGGACAGCCTCAAGAATCGTACCGGAGACTGGCAGAGACTATGCCGTTGTCAGGACGTGGAAGGCCGGCTCCTCGTAGGGATGCGCCCTCCGCAGCGCGGAGACGACGACCTCCCGCAACGACCGGGGGAAGGAGACCTCAACGCGATTCTCCGCAACTCGCTCGATCTCTCCCACCGCCCCAATCGTGGGGTGTGCCCCGGTCAGGGGCCGGAACTGACCGGCACCGGGCGCAACGAACGCGCATGAGTCGTAGTTCCCGATGCGCCCAGCACCCGCCGCGAACAGGGCCTCCAGCACTCGGTCAGTGTCAGGGATGGGAATGTAGACAATTAGCAGGTCAAGGGGCTCACTCATGGGGCACCAACTCCAACACAGCCGCCACGACCTGATCAAGGCTGAGCTCAGTGGAGTTGATCACCTCAACCCCCTCGGAGGCAACCATGAAATTAGACACCGTCGAGTCATCCTGGTCGCGACGCACTATGGAATCCACCACCCGCTCCGAGCTCTCCCCCAGCTCTGCCGCTCGCCGGCCAACCCGCACGCCGGGGTCAGCGGTGAGCAGCACCCGTACATCGGCGTCGGGCACAACGACGGTGGTGATGTCGCGTCCCTCCACCACGATGCGTCGATTGTGCTCGGCGATGATCTGACGCATCTGCAGTGTCAGGACACGACGCACCTCGGGAACCCTCGCAACTTGGGAGACCACGGCTGAGATGGTTGGCTCTCGGATCTCCTGGGTCACGTCGCGACCGTTGATGGAGACCCGCGGGGCCTTGGGGTCAGTTGAGATCCGCAGCTCAGCCTGAGTGGCAAGCCTGCCGATTCCCTCCACATCCTGCTGCCTCAGCCCAAGCCGCAGGTACTCGGCTGCGATGGCCCGGTACATGGCCCCGGTGTCCAGGTAGCCGAGCTGCAGCCGCAGCGCAACCTGTTTCGCCGTGGATGATTTACCGACTCCGCTTGGGCCGTCCAGCGCTATCACGAGTTCCCGCATCACAGTGCCTCCCTGTCCAGCCATGCCCGCCATCCTCGCTCGATCAGGCTGTCGCAGAATCGCTCGGCCTTCGGGCGTTCGACGGAGATTGAGAGATAGCCCACCTCGCGCACGGCGTCGTGGTTCAGCTCGAAGTCCTCGACATTGTGCCCCAAGTCGCCGACATCGGTGAACAGGCGGGTCAGTGAACGGGGTTCGTCGGGAATCTCCACGGTGACCACGGCCACGTCGAGGGGTTCCTGGCCGTGTTTGCCACGCAGGGCCTGGGCGCCATGCTGCCCCAGCCTGAGAAAGGCCTCCAGCTGGTCCCCCTGGTCGAGCACCCCGATCAGGTATTCGAGATCGGCTGCGACCTCCCTCAGCTCCCTGCGGATGGCGGCTGCGTTCGTGGTGATGATCTGACGCCACAGCCCAGGATCAGAGCCGGCGATGCGCGTCACATCCCGGATGCCCTGCCCCGCAAGCCGCAGGTTCTCTCCCGGCACCCCCCTCAGATGGGAGGCAGTCAGGATGCTCATCAGATGCGGGACATGACTCACCTGGGCCACAGCCTCGTCGTGAAGGTCGGCATCGAGTTCCACCAAGTGGCTGCCGGCGAGCCGAGCCAGCTCACGGACCACGTCCACATGCTGCTGCGAGTTGTGGCCGGTGGGAGTTATCACCCAGGTGCGGTCCCGGAAGAGATCCGCAGATGCGGTCAACGGGCCGGTGAGCTGGGAGCCTGCCATCGGGTGGCTGGGGACATACCGAGCCGCATGGGGACTCGCAGCCTCGACGGCCCTGGCGATTGATGCCTTGACCGATCCCACGTCAGTGACCACCGCCTCAGGGTGATGGTCGAGTGCCCCGAGCACCACATCGGCGATCGTCTCAGGCGGCGATGCTGCCACCACGACATCCACCGGTTCGGGCTCCGTCACCACCCGTCCTGCCCCCAGGCCAGCAGCCACCCTCGCGTGGGACGGGTTGAGGTCCGCCAGCTGCACGTCGGCACCGGCGTGCGTCAGCGCCATGCCCAGCGACGAGCCGACCAAGCCCGTGCCGATGATCAGAACTCTCATCGCCATCAGGATGGTTCCGGGATGTTGAGGGGACGTGGCCCCTGATAGTCGGGCCCATATGCGCCGGGCGCGGGACGGCGTTTGCGGACGGGGGCGGTGACACCCGGTGCGAGTCGCCGGGAGAACACGAGAAAGCCGGTGTGCCCGCTGGTACCGTGCCCAGGACGGATCGCCAAGCCCTCGGCATGCCAGTCACGCACCGTCGTCTCCGTCGCCGTGGGCTCTGTGTAGCCGCCGTGCGCACGCAGGGTGTCCATCACCCTGCCCAGCTGGGTGGCGGTTGCGACATAGCAGCAGATGACGCCGCCGGGTATCAGGCGCTCCCCCACTGCTTCGATGCACTCCCAGGGGGCGAGCATGTCCAGGATCGCCCTGTCGATGGGATCGTCGGAGATGGCCTCCGCCAGATCACCGACGGTCAGCTCCCAGGCCGGGTGCGGACCCCCGAGGAAGGTCTCCACATTCCGGCGTGCCACGTCGGCGAACTGTTGACGTCGCTCGTAGGAATGCAGACGTCCCCCAGCGCCGATGGCCCGCAGCAGCACCAGCGACAGCGCTCCTGAGCCGACTCCCGCCTCAAGGACCCGAGCCCCGGGGAAGATGTCAGCCCACATCACGATCTGGGCGGCGTCCTTGGGGTAGATGACAGCTGCGTCACGGGGCATCCCCACCATGAACTCGTTGAGCAGCGGACGCAGCACGAGGTACTCGGTGCCGCCGGCGGAGCGGATCGTCACCCCCTCGGGTCCGCCGATCAGGTCGTCATGGCTGATTCCCCCCTTCGTGGTGTGCCAGACCGCGCCCGCCTTCAGGACCACCGACTTCCTACGACCCTTGGGGTCGGTCAGGGTGACTCGCTCCCCCACACTCAGCGGTCCGCTCCGGACTCCTGACAGATTCACCACTGGCTCCTCCAGATCTCACACAGCTCCTCCGCCCAGCCAAGACCCACCAGGCCCACCTCCCAGATGCCGCAGTGGCGTGGCGGCTGGGTGTCGTCGAAGTCCCACAGGATCACTCTGGGCACGAGGGTTCCAATCATCGTGTTTCCAACAAAGCTCAGGTGGCGCTGAAGTACTTCGCCTGGGGGTGATGCACCACCATGGCATCGGTTGACTGCTCAGGATGCAGTTGAAGTTCCTCTGACAGCTCCACCCCAATCCGCTCGGGTTCAAGCAGGCTCACCAGCTTCCGGCGATCCTCCATGTTCGGGCAGGCGGGGTAGCCGAACGAATACCGGGAGCCCCGATAGGCCTGATCACGGATGGCAGCATCGGTGGCTCCCTCTTCATGAGTGAAGCCCAGATCCTCCCGGATACGGTGATGCCAGTGTTCCGCCAGGGCCTCGGTCAGCTGCACGGACAGCCCATGCAACTCCAGGTATTCACGGTAGCGGTTGCCCTCGAACAGCCGCTGAGTTCCCCGGGCGACCTCGGAGCCCATCGTCACCAGCTGCATGGCCAGGACATCCGGTCCCAGCTCCCGCGTCTCCTGGGCGTCACGGAAGAAGTCTGCCAGGCAGAGTCGTGCATCGCGGCGCTGCCGGGGGAACTCGAAGCGGGTGAGTTCACGCTCCGGTTGCTCCGGGTCGCCGACTATGAGGGTGTTGCCCTCGCTGTGCACTGGGAAATAGCCGTAGACGGCGGAGAAGTTCGCCAGTCTCTCCGTGGTGATGCGGTCCAGCCACATGCGCAGCCGCGGTATGCCCTCTGTGGCGACGAGCTCCTCATAGCTGGGCCCGTCCTTGGTGGGTTTCAGGCCCCACCGGCCCAGGAAGGTGGCCCGATGATCCAGCCACTGGGCGACGTCGGCGACGGGTATGCCCTTGACCACGCGGGTTCCCCAGAACGGCGGAGTGGGCACAGCGATGCGGCGCTGCACATCGTCGGAGCGGCGGGTGTCCACCTGCCCCTCCTCAATCACCTCCATTTTTTTGTAGCGGCGTTTCCTGGGTTCGGGGAGTTGCGCGCCAGCCACCCCCTGTTTCACGGCCATGACGGCGTCCATGAGGGCCAGTCCCTCAAAGGCGTCCTTGGCATAGCGCACCTCGCCATCAAACATGTCATTGAGATCATGCTCCACGAAGGCGCGGGTCAGGGCGGCGCCACCCAGCAGGACTGGGTACTTCTCCGCCAGTCCCAAGCGGTTCAGCTCTGCGAGGTTGTCCTTCATCACGAGCGTGGACTTCACCAGCAGCCCGGACATGCCGATGGCATCGGCCCCATTCGCCTCGGCTGCGTCGATGATGGCCTGGATCGGCTGTTTGATCCCGATGTTGATGACGGTGTAGCCGTTGTTGCTGACGATGATGTCGACGAGGTTCTTGCCGATATCGTGGACATCCCCCCGGACGGTGGCGAGCACGAGGGTTCCCTTGCCGCTGCTGCCTTCGACCTTGTCGATGTGCGGCTCCAGATGGGCCACGGCGGCCTTCATCACCTCCGCTGATTGGAGGACGAACGGCAACTGCATCTGGCCGGAGCCAAACAGCTCTCCCACAACCTTCATGCCAGCCAGGAGGTCCTCGTTGATGATGTCGAGGGCAGCCTTGTCCGCGAGGGCCTCGTCAAGATCGGAGTCGAGCCCTTTGGCCTCGCCGTCGATGATGCGGCGACGCAGTCTCTCCGCCAGGGGCAGGGCGGCCAGCTCAGCGGCCCGAGAGGCGCGGACGGAGGCGGCGGTGACCCCCTCGAACAGCTCAAGGAAACGGGTCAGGGGGTCGTAACCCTCACTGCGGCGGTCCCACACCAGATCCAGCGCAACCTGCCGTTGCTCCTCTGGGATCCGGTCCATGGGGAGGATTTTCGCGGAATGCACGATGGCCGAGTCCAAGCCAGCCTCGACGCACTCGTGAAGGAACACGGAGTTCAGCACCATGCGGGCCGCCGGATTCAGGCCGAAGGACACGTTGGACACGCCAAGAGTTGTGCGCACCCCGGGGTAGCGGTGTTTCAGCTCCCGGATTGCCTCAATGGTCTCGATGCCGTCGCGGCGGGTCTCCTCCTGTCCCGTGGCGATGGGGAAGGTCAGGCAGTCGACGAGGATGTCGCCCACGTTCATTCCCCAGGTGCCGGTCAACTCGTCAATCAGCCGTGAGGCCACCCGGATCTTCCACTCGGCGGTCCGGGCCTGGCCCTCCTCGTCGATCGTCAGGGCGACCACGGCCGCGCCATGCTCCGCGACCAGGGGCATGATCCGACCGAACCTGGAGGTGGGGCCATCCCCATCCTCGTAGTTGACCGAGTTGATGATGCAGCGGCCCGCCAGCCTCTCCAGCCCGGCCTGCAGCACCTGTGGCTCCGTGGAGTCCAGCACGATCGGCATGGTGACAGAGGTGGCCAGCCGTCCGGCGAGCTCCGTCATGTCGGCCATACCATCACGGCCTACATAGTCGACGCACAAATCCAGAACGTGTGCGCCGTCGCGGGCCTGGCCCTTGGCGATCTCAACGCACTCGTCGATCTGACCCGCCAGCATCGCCTCACGGAAGGCTTTGGAGCCATTCGCGTTGGTGCGCTCCCCGATGTTCAGGTAGCTGAGGTCTTGATGGAATGGCACCTCCACGTAGAGGGAGGAGCAGGTGCGTTCAGTACTGATCTCACGTTTTGTGACGGGTTTGCCGCTGAGCCTCTCAGCAAGCAGCCTGATGTGCTCCGGTGTGGTTCCGCAACATCCGCCGATGACGCTCAGGCCGTATTCTGTGCGATAGGCATCCAGGGCTGTCGCCAATGCCTCCGGGCCCAGCGGATACACTGCGCCATCAGGTGTCAGCTCAGGCAGGCCGGCGTTCGGCATCGCGCCGATCCCGCAGGTCGCGTTGCGTGACAGATAGCGCAGATGCTCGCTCATCTCTGCCGGGCCGGTGGCGCAGTTCAACCCGATCACATCGACCCCGAGGGACTCCAGCGTCGTACGGGCTGCCCCGATCTCGGAGCCCAGCAGCATCGTTCCTGTGGTCTCAACTGTGACGTTGACGAGGATCGGCAAGTCCACTCCGAGGTTTTCCCGGGCGCGTCTCGCAGCGATGACGGCGGCCTTCGCCTGCAGCAGGTCCTGGCAGGTTTCGATCTGTACGGCATCAATCCCGCCGGCGACCATCGCCTCCACCTGACGCTGATATGCGTCGCGGATGTCTGCGAATGTCACATGCCCCAGACTCGGCAGCTTTGTGCCGGGCCCCATTGATCCCAGAACGAACCGTGGTTTGTCCGTGAACTCGTCGACCACTGAGCGGGCGATCCTGGCGCCGGCGCCTGCGAGTTCCTCCAGCCGGGGGACGATGTCGTATTCGGCGAGCGCCGCAAGGTTCGTGCCGAACGTGTTGGTCTCCACACAGTCGGAGCCGGCCTGCAGATAGGCGCGGTGAACGGCTGCGACCACGTCCGGTCGAGTCACGTTGAGCACCTCGTTGCAGCCCTCTAGACCCTGAAAGTCGCGCTCCAGCTCCAGATCTCCCTGAGCCTGCAGCATCGTGCCCATGGCGCCGTCGGCTACAAGGACACGGGAGGTCAACAGGTCACGAAATACGGTCACGACGGGTGATCCTACCGGTCCCGTGCCAGCCAAGCCTCAATCATTTGGCGCGCCAGCGAGATGGTGCCGGGAAGCGTCACCCGCCCCGCATCCAATGCCTCACGAAGCCCAGCCCTGGTGTGGAATCCTCCCCAGGCTAGCTCCACCTCATCCAGGCTGAGCCGGGCAGAGTCCGCCTGGGCCTCGAAGCCGAGCATCAGGGAACGTGGGAAAGGCCACGGCTGGGTGCCCACGAAGCGCAGCGTCTCAAGAAGAAGACCGGTTTCCTCCAGCACCTCACGGTGACAGGCCTGCTCAGCGGACTCTCCCGCCTCAATGAATCCCGCCTGGACCGACACCCGGTTACCGCTCCAGCCCGCCGCATGGGTCAAGAGCAGACGGTCGTCATGATCTGTGACGGCGAGGATCACGGCTGGATCGGTGCGGGGGAACAGGTCAGCACCACAGGTGAGGCATCGTCGTGCCGTGCCCGCGAGGATGGGCTGGGTCTGGTTGCCGCAGCGCAGACAGCGGGGACTGGTCGCGTGCCACTCAAACAGCGCGGTGGCCATCATCGCAACCTGCTGCTGCTCGGGTGGGAGACTGAGATGTCTCAGGTCGGAGTGGCTCGTCTGACCCTGTCTCGCCCACCAGACGATCCCGCCCGCCCTGCCGAGCAGCAGATCCGCCGGCTGTCGTTCATAAGGCTGGGAATCTGGTAGCAGTGCGCCGTCTGAGACGGGGATTGAGAGATCGGGCCCCAGCAGGAGGAGCCGCGACGACGAGTCTGCGGCCAGTGCGGTGAGCCTGCGCTCATCTGTGCGGCAGGCCGCGAGTCGGTCCAGCAGAGCAGCTGATCGCCAATGGTTCACTCCTTGAGGTTATCCCCAACAACTGAGAGTTCACGCAGACGGGCATCCCGGTATCCGCTGCGCCAGACGAAGACGATGATGACGACCAGCCCAGTCCCCGCCCAGATGGCCCACCAGGGAAACCTGGGAAGCTCGGAGTCCAGCAGAGCAGCCTCCCGGTCCCCCTCGGGGGTGGGAATGACCCTTTCGGCAGTCACCAGGATGCGGTGGGTGTTAATCCCCAAAGGGGTGCACGTGACCAGAGTGACCAGGTCCTGTCCCTGCCGGGGGTAGAGCGCCTCCTGCTCCTCGGGTGCAACCACCTGCGTCTGGATGACCCGGTAGGTCAAGACATCGCCGAAGACCTCAATGGTGAAGCTGTCCCCCACACCGACCTGATCCAGGTTGGAGAACATGGTGGCCTCAGCCAGCCCCCTGTGGGCTGTGACCACCGCGTGTGTCGACTCCCCCCCGACGGGAAGGGAAGTTCCCTGAAGATGTCCGGCACCGCGCAGCAGGGTCTCGTCTGCCGTGCCGTGGTAGATCGGCAGGTCGACGTCAATGCTGGGGATGCGAAGCCTGGCCATCACATCTCCCGGCCCCATCAGGAGCGTGTGGTAGTCGTTCGTGACAGGATCGCCGGTGCTCTGCGGGATGTTGGTGTTGGCTGCGACCAGCGCCCCAGAGGCCAGGTTCATGTTGTACTTACGAGCAGCTTCCAGCGCCTCTTGGGGGGAGGGTGGTGTGCCGGTGGTGGCCTGGCGGCGCAGGGAGTCGTTGTATGAGTCGATCAGCTGTGACTGTTGGTATTGGGCCAGCCAGGATGCCGCCGGGGTGTAGGTGAGCAGCATGATCCCCGCCGCCCCGCACAGCGCCGCCAGCCAGGTGAGCAGGCTGGGACGCCAGCGGGGGCGGCGGGGAGGTGCTTTCAGCATCAGATGCGGTTGCGGCGGGTGCCCATGCGTGAGGTGATCATGACCATGGCCCCGATGAGAAGCAGCCCGATGCCGCCCGCTGCCAGGGCGACCTGCCCGATCCCACCGGTGAGGGGCAGCTGCGGCACGTTCTGTTTGACGTTCGACATCGTGTGGTAGTTCTTGGCCCTCGCCGTGGCATCTGCTGGAGGCTCAGTGTTCCCTGGAAGCACAGTAACCTCCTGAGGGGTGGCGTCGAGCACATATCCGGCGGGAGGTGTCGTCTCCACCAGGTAGTAAGTGCCCGGACGCAGCACCGGGAAGTTGAGGATGCCCTGATCGTTGGTGGCGACATCCTGCTGGACGATGGTGTCGCAGCTGGGCTCCAGGCAGAGTGAGAACTTTGCGTCCTGCAGCGTGCCAAGGTTCTCGCGGTCGTACTTGTAGACACGCAGCTGCCCCCAGGTGGTCTGCGCGGAGACCTCGACGGAGTCGGTGCCGTTAATCGTCACCTGGGCCTTGTTGGTGAAGACCCCCTGGTCACTCGCCGTGACGTCAGTGACATCGACGGTCAGATGGAGGAGAACCTTCCGTCCCCCCAGGTTGCGCAACTTCGCCAGGCCATCGCTGGTGAACGTGCAGGTCACGGAGCCGACGCAATTGAGATCACTAGGGAGCGACAGCCAGCCGCCATTGTTGTTGATCTCCGCACTGATGTTGGTGACCGTCATGCCGGCGGGCAGCGTGTCGGTGATGACGTAGCTGTCGATGCTGGTTCCCTGCCCGGAGTGGGGGATGTCCGTAGTGATGGTCCATTTCACGTTCTTGCCCAGGTATCCCGCCTGCTGGACGCTGTCGTCCACGGTCTTCGTCAGGCTGGCGAGGGAGTTCTTCGGATAGACGTGGACGTTGTAGTTCCAGGCATTTTCCGAATTGTAGGGAAGCGTCACCAGGAAGGGCTTGCTCCCCAGCACCACACCCGTGTTGGGGGCACCTGTGTCAGTCTCACGAACCAGGTAGAGGCCGAGATCCAGGTTGGTCCAGGATGCGGTGCCGTTGCCGGATGTGGTCATGGAGGTGAGCCGAGTCGTGCTGTAGGGGCCGACGTTTGTGCCATTCTCTGGGGCGGTCAGGGTCTGGATCTTGTTCCACCCTTCGGAGGTGGTCAGGTCGATGCCGTCTACCTTGTAGATGGTGAACTCGACGCCATTCAGGGGGGTGCAGGCGTTCGGGATCTCAAGCCCTGAACCCGCTGAGGAGGGTTGATCGGGCTGAATGCACTTGTGGATTGTGAGGCTGGCCCGGGCATTCGGGTTGATGTCGGCGGAATCGGCGCTGGCCTGAGTTGCGAAACTCAAGGCCCCGATGCCGAGGGCTGTGGCCAACGCCAGGATGCGGCGAAGGCCAGTGCGGATAGTCATGTGATTCCCTCCATCTGTTATGTGGTTCCATGCCTCAGCGGTCGCCCGCTGCGATGGTTGAGTCTTTGCGTCGATGCCGCCGCAGCGCCAGCAAAATCGTGGCTGCGGCCAGGAGTCCGCCCCCTGAGAGCATGAGGATGTCGCTGGGGGTGCCTCCGGTCAGCGGCAGCACCGGAACCGGCATCCTGGTGTTCTCGAAACTTTCATTGATGACGTGGTCGAGGTGGTCTGGCCCCAGCTGCACTCGCTCGACACGGGTCGTCACGTAGTACCCGACGGGTGCCCTCTTCTCAGCCAGAGTCCAGGTGCCCCAAGCAAGATCAGTCACGCGGAAACCACCTGGGGTGGGGTCCTTATCCAGCATCCCGTCGCAGCTGCCGCCCACGCAGTCCTCAATGTCGGCGAGCGGGGCGTTACCTGCATCCGTCAGCGTCCACACCGAACCGGCAAGGGGCTCACCGCCATCGGCGGCGACCTTGCGCCAGCTGATTGAGCCTTTCAGGCGGGTGTTCTCGATCGTGCCGAGATCGGTGATCAGCCCCGAGGCGCTGGGTGACAAGTCGGCGGACACCGCCTGGGTAAGGGGCTCATACCCTTGCGGCGCTGTGATCTCAGTCAGCGAGTGCACTCCCCAGCTCAGGCCCTCAACCAGGAATGCACCCGCGGTGGGATCGTGATCCGGTCCCGTGCAGCCGCTGGGATCTGCTGCTACACAGTCGGTGATCTCAAGGCCGCTGGGGTTAGTGGGGCCGGTGAGCCGCCAGACGGAGCCAGCCAGATTTTCCTGGGTCGTCTGGTCTGCCTTGACCCATTTCAGGCGGGTGGGCAGGTCCCGGTTCACGAGTGCGACGACCTGGCCGCCGCTGCCCAGCTGGTTCGGGTTGAACAGCTCATAGCCGGCTTGGATCTCTGGGGCAGCGGTTTCCGTGAATGTGTAGGTTCCCATTGTTGGAACGACGAATGTGTTCGCAGCGACCGGCTGCTCCTGACCGACGACCTCACGCAGGTTGTCATCCGGCTCTCCACCAAAGTCCCCGTGGGCCTGCAACCTCCAGGCGCTCGCATCCGGGCTGGGGTTGTGCTGTGACTCGAATTGCTTCACCAGGGAGAGCAGCGAGTATTTCTCAGTGTCGCACGGTAGGCCCGTGCTCTCATCATGACCTGTGGCATCAGGGCTTTCACATGTGACCGGAGTGGCGGGGTCGCCTGATGTGAGCTGTCCCCAGGCGATATTGGGAAGTTGCCTATCGCCGCCGAGTTTCAGTTTCACGCGGTATGTCAGCGTGAGCGTCTCCTGACGTCTCAGCTGTCCAGACCAGGAGATTCTGTTGGAGGTCAGGCTGAAATTCGCATCTCCTCTGGAGGATCCATTCACGGTGCTTCGGATGGAGCTTTGAACAAGATCCGCGTCATCCAACACGCCACTCAGATCATCAAACAGGTATGCGGGGTTCCCGTTGGTGAAGTCTGCTGTCCCCGTATTCTTCAGCTTCAGAGAGTAGGTAACCTCGTCCCCGACGAACTTCTTGCCCTGCAGGGCATCTGAATCCTTCGAGACTCCGAGGCTGTACACCTCAACCTTCGCCTTGTGGTCCTCAACTTCGCCACTTGGGGTTATCCCGATCGGCTGGGTGAGCTCTTGGCGTGTTGCCGCTGCCCGTAACCTGATATAGGTGGTTTTCGCCACCACATCTGGGGGTATTTGCCATGTCAGCGTGGCACTACCGCGAAGGCAGGGTGCCGTCTCCGATGCCTCGGAGCCGTCGAATGCACCATTGCCGTTCCAGTCCACCCAGCCTCTCACATGGCCTGTTCCCGCACAGGTTACTCTCTGACTCGCCGTGCCCCTCGGCATGACGCGGTATTCGGGCATCCCGGAGATAGCATCCTCGTCGTCGATGCGACCGTTGGCTCCAGTGGCATCGTCGGCTGTGCCGTCGCTGTTCGGCGGGTAGGGCTGCTCGGCGTCTATCAACGAGCCAAGCGTGATGCTGGGTTCAGACGGTCCCGACAGCGCAGAGGCGAAGACGTCGCTGGTGCCGAGCGGCACTGCCCCACCCCATCTGGTGCGGTAGACAGCGCCCGCCTGGCCATAGCTGACGGGGTCGTCACCGTAGTCCACATTGACGACTGCGCCGATGGCGACCCCCGCCCGGCCAATGGAGTGGACGGACAAAGTGGCCTCCGATATCCCTTCAGCGAACAGCACGGTGGTCGGTGCTGTCGAGCATCCGTTGGGATGGGCGTTCGGGTAAAGTTTCAGGGTCTCTCGACCTCCTGCCGCGGCTCGATCGATCAGGGCCGTGGCGGTGCAGTTGGAGCTCCTGATGCGATCTATCACATGCCACGTGACGCCTCCATCAGCCTCCACTATCGTGTACTCACCGGCATTCGCCGTCTCGGCCTCAGCAATCACAAGTCCCCCGAGGGGAACCGATGTGCCGCTGGTGGGATGGGTGGAGCCTGTCAGCCAGGATTTGCAGGAGATCTTGAAGCGGAAGGAACCACGACTGGATCCCGTGTAGATGGCGCTCATCATCTGATTCTGCGTGGAGGTGCCACCACGGTTGTAGAGGTCGTCCAGGCCATCCTGCCTATAGCCTCCCGGATAGTTGACGACCACCTTGTTGTTCGAATTCGTACCGTACCCGGCTCCGGAATCCGGCTGGGAGATTGAGCATTCAAAGTGGAGAACGTCTTCCCCGACTTTTACCTCCTGGGATGCAGTCTTGCCCGAGAAGGGAATCTCCTCCAAGCGCTTTCCCCACTCGGCCCACATGATGGAGCCCAGATGCAGACCGCTTCCTCCGGTGGCGAAATCGGCGCTGGCCGAAGGTGAGGTGATGAAGGTTACGACAGAGACTAAGGCGACGATAAGGCCAAATGCCATCCGTCTCAACGGCTTCATACTCCCCCTTCGATAAATGCCAAAAGTTACTATTAATCCGTGATGGACTTTTCGCTTTGATCAGCGAATTAATTCAGAGAAACTATAGCGACCTCAAATCATCTGTCAAGGCTCCTGGACTTCTTTGATTTGCCTTCAGCGTGAAATCCTGGTGGCATCTCGTCTGGGTCTGCCTCCGCTGGGTTTCAAGATGCCTGCCACAAAGCCGGGCGAGCACCACGTAAGCACCGTGGGCGAGGCGGGACCGTGAGACATGAGGAACACGTCAGCTGAGGTGAGACGATGCGCCACTAGACTGGAGGGATGCATCAGCCCAACCTTGAGGGTCTGCGGGACCCGGCCGTTGTGATCGCCTTCAGCGGGTGGAACGACGCAGCCAACTCCGCCAGCGATGCGCTCCTGCACATCATGGAGGCGTTTCCCTCCTCAGAGTTGGAGGCCTTGGACGATGAGCGCTACTTCGACTTCCAGGTGACCCGTCCCATCCTGAGGCGCTCCCCAGATGGCCCCTGGATCCAGTGGCCCCACGTGACGGTGCAGCGCATCCAGCTGGCGAACCGCGATCTGATCGTGGCCGTCGGCCCTGAGCCGAACCAGCTGTGGCGCACCTTCGCCACCGATCTCGTTGGGCGGCTCAAGCGCTACACCCCGTCGCTCGTGGTGCTGCTCGGCGCGATGCTCAGCGACACCCCACACACTCGCCCGCTGCCGGTGGCCATGCACACATATGACCCTGTGCTCCGGGAGCGTCTCAGCATTGAGGAGCTGCGCTACGAGGGGCCGGTGGGGATCACTGGGGTGGTAAATCAGGCACTGATAGCGGAGGGGCTGGCCAGCGCCTCCATGTGGGTCTCCATCCCCCACTACGTTGGCAACGCCCCCAACCCCAAGGCCCAATACGCCCTTCTCAACCAGCTGGAGCCGTTGCTGGATGCCCGTCTGGGAGCCGAGAAGCTCCTGTCGGAGGCCAATGACTGGGCCAAGGCCGTCGATGAGTTGAGCGCCGAGGACCCGGATGTCGCCGAGTACATCGAACAGCTAGAAGAGGCCAAGGACGCCTCAGACGCAGAGAGCGTGACGGGTGATGCCATCGCCGAGGAGTTCGAACGCTACCTGCGAGATCAGGGCTAGCGGCCCTCGGGGCGTCTGCTGCAGGGACCCCTCAGTGTCGGCAGGCGTCGACGGCGAGTCGTCGCAACTCCCGAACCATGGCATCGGGGTCAGGCGAGTTGTAGACGGCCGAGCCGGCGACGAAGGTGTCGGCGCCTGCCTCAGCGCATCGCCCGATGGTCTCCACGGACACCCCGCCATCGACCTGAAGCCACAGGGGACGACTCCCGATGAGCTCTCGGGTGCGGCGAATCTTCGGCAGGACCATATCCAGGAACCTCTGCCCACCGAATCCGGGTTCAACCGTCATCAGCAGCACCATGTCGAGCTCATCCAGCATGTCGGCATAAGGATCGATGGGAGTGGCGGGTTTCAGAGCCATGGAGGCGCGTGCGCCCCGGGCCCGCAGCTCCCGCGCCAGCCGAATGGGCGCATGAGCTGCCTCGACGTGGAAGGTGACTGATTCGGCCCCCGCCTCGGCATAGGCCGGCGCCCAGCGATCCGGGTCCTCGATCATCAGGTGGATGTCCAGCGGCTCACCGGTGGCCTTTCGAATGCACTCGACCACTGGGAGCCCGATGGTCAGGTTCGGAACGAAGTGGTTGTCCATCACATCCACGTGAATCGCATCCGCGTCGGGGATCCTGCTGATCTCTGCGGCAAGATTGGCGAAGTCTGCATTGAGGATGCTGGGCGTGATGCGCATGAGAGAAGTCTAGTGGCGTTCCGCGCTGCTGGTTTGACACAGCGTCCGCACCGTCTCCCCAATCATGTGCCTCAAGTAGGCCTTGCTTGGCGCACACGCAGCAGCGCCAGGAACATGGCGTCGGTGCTATGACGGTGCGGCCACAGCTGGAGGAACTTTCCCGCAGCGCCATCCGGAACTTCAGGAAGCAGGGATGGGGCATTCAGCAGCTCAAGGCCTGGGTGCGATGTCATCACCTTCATCACGACTTCCCGGGTCTCCTGGGCATGGGGCGAGCAAGTCGCATATGCGACCACTCCCCCCGGGGCTGCCAGGCTGATCGCAGATCGCAGCAGAGCCAGCTGCAGCGGAACCAGATCAGCCAGGTCCTCGGGTACACGGCGCCACCGTGACTCCGGGCGGCGCCTCAACGCCCCGAGGCCGCTGCAGGGGGCGTCAACCATCACCCGGCTGAATGGCCCCAGCTGCCGCACTTCGTTGGGCTGCCTGCCATCTGAACAGAGCACGGAAGCCGTGCCCTCGGGGTATGCAGCCAGTGCCTGCTGCACAAGCCTGGCGCGATGCTCCGCCACTTCATTGGCGACAAGCTGGTCACCTGCCAAGCGTGCGAGCCCAGCCAGCAGGGCCGCCTTGCCACCAGGCCCAGCGCACAGGTCCAGCCAGGGTCCGGTTGGGGCTTCAGCACGTGCCAATGCGAGAGCAACAAGCTGGGAGCCCTCATCCTGAACCCCAGCGCGTCCCTCACGCACCGCGGTGATCGCAGCAGGTGCCCCATCCAGTACCGCACCATAGGGTGAGTAGCGGGTTGGTGTGGCTGGGGAGAGCTCCTCGACAGTGGCCAGGCCTGGGCGGATCACCAACGTCGGCCTGGGCGGCTCGTTGTTCGCGGCGAGGGCTGTTGGCACCTCGGCAGCCGGCAGCAGCTCCCCGTAGGACTCAATGATCCATCGCGGGTGGTGGAATCTCACCGCCAGCCGTCCGAGATCGTCCTGTCCCAGGGAGAGCTCGGTAATCCAGTCGCCCATGTCCTTGGCCCCAATCCTGCGGCCGATGGCGTTGACGATTCCAGTGACGCGCTGCCCAACGGTCGCCCGCGCCAGCTCCACAGTGCTCGACACCGCGGCACGCAGGGGAATGTTCATGCTCAGGGCCTGATGCGCCAACAGCCTCAGCAGATCAACCACCGCTGGCTGTAGCGTCTTCAGTTCACGCCCACCGGCTCGGGTGATGATGGCGTCGTAGCTGCCGATCAGCCGGCAGGTTCCCGCGACGAGCTCCGTCGCAAAAGCGGCCTCACGTGTGTCCAGTCTGGCGTCGGCAAGATGCCTGGCCAGAGCGAGATTCGCGTATGCGTCTTCGGCGGTCACCTGTCTCAGGACGTCGAAGGCAACCCGGCGGGCTGCCAGCGGGGTGCTCACAGCAGCACTCCCCCGGCAGGCCTGGCGCGGCCCCAGTCGATGGCAGCCATCCTGCGTTTGCCCGGCGCCTGCACCTCCAGCAGCTCAACACCCCCCGATGTCGTTCCGGCGATAATCTGCCGTTTCGTGATGTGCAGCTGGCCGGGCTGCAGATCAGCTGGGGCTTCACACAGCCGCGCCCGATAGATCTTGAGTCTCTCCCCATCGAGCTCACACCACGCCCCGGGTTCGGGTGAGCAGCCGAGGATGTGATCGCGGACGCGATGGGAGGGCTGGCTGAAATCAATCCTGGCCTCCTCCGTGGTGATCTTCGGTGCAAACACAACCCCCGAAGCTGACTGCGGCCGAGGCTCCTCTCCGGACTCAATTGCATCCAGGGTCTCCAGCAGTTGGCTGGCCCCGGAGATCGCCAGGCGGTGCAGCACCTCGCCCGCGGTCGCCTCCGGCATCGGTTGAGCCTGCATCCGGTAGACATCTCCAGCGTCGAGGGCCTTCACGATCCGAAAACAGGCGGTTCCGATCTCCACGTCCCCCGCCATGATTGCCCGCTGCACCGGAGCTGCTCCACGCCACCGGGGCAACAGGGAGAAATGAAGGTTGACCCATCCATGGGGTGGGATCGCCAACGCCTCCTGCGGAAGCAGCGCGCCATAAGCCACGACGGCGCAGACATCTGGGGCGAGGCCACGCAGCTGCGCCAAGAACCCCGGATCGCCGGGATGTCCAGGCGTGAGCACCGGCAGGTCAAGCTCAGCGGCGCGCAGGGCCACGGGTGATGGTGTCAGCCTCCGACCACGTCCCGACGGGGCGTCCGGGCGGGTGATCACCGCCACAAGCTCATGTCGGGAAGCCGCCAGCATCTCCAGGCTGGGGAGCGCCACCTCGGGGGTTCCGGCAAAGACCACTCTCATCATTATCTCCTCAGGCAAGAGTCGTGGGGTCGACCTGCAGAAACAGCCTGCCGCCCTCCTTGCGGGCTGACCGGATGGCGGCTGCCTCCTTGACCTGGCCGACGAGTTCACGTCCCCGGTCCAGGGGACAACGTAGCAGCGCCATCGCCTCGGGATCAGGTTCATCCCTGATCAGGGTCGGTCCGAGAACCTCCGCGCCCTGGAACGGGGCGTTGTCCAAGAACGCCGGTACGGCCTCAGGGTCCCCGGACACCTGCACCGCCTTGACGGCAGGCGGAAGCCCCGCAGCTCGGCGTTCATCCAGTTCCCTGGCTGCGAACCATCCGGGGTCGGTGCGCAGCAGAGCCTGCACGGCCGGCTCCTCACGTGGCCCCACCAAGACGACGGTGCCGCCAGCGCTGGCAGGGCGAACCTGCGATGCCACCTGACACCACCGCCTCAGCGACTCCTCCCCCACCCGCAGGTCAGCGCGCCCGAGGGTCCGTTCCGCATCCAGGATCAGGGCAGCTGCATAGCCTCCCTGCACCGCCGGCTCACCGCCAGGGGTGGCGACCACCAGGGCGTTGTCATCCGGCACGCTGGACCGGATCCGCTCAGCTGAGGAATTGATGACCCGCACCCCTGGGAAGGCCCGTCCCAGCTCATCGGCGGTGCGTTCCGAACCGATGACAGGGGCCCGCAGCCGAGTGCTGTGACAGTGAAGGCACTCAAAACGCACTGGTGTGTGTCCGCAGAGGATGCATTCCAGCCGATCTCGATGCCTCTGCGTTAACGGTCCGCTGCACCTTGGGCACAACGCCCTGGAGCGGCAGCGGTCGCATCTCAGGCCCGCGGCATAGCCTGCCCTCGCCACGGACACCAGGACGGGTCCTCGCGTCAGTGCGGCCCGTATCAGGTCGAAAACTCCGCTGGGCAGGCGCAGCCTCGCCCCAGAAGGGTTGTGAGCATGATCCTCCGCGACGACGCGAACTGGTGCGACGAGCTGCCGCGCAGCCTGTGGGGTCAATGTCAGTTCCCGCATCCAGTCCCGCTCGATCAGGGACTGGGCCTCGCAGGAGCGGGCATGGGAGCACAGCAGCAGCGCGCAGCCCTCCTGTACCGTCCGCAGAGTGGCGACGGCGCGCACGTGGGGACGGGGAAAGCGCTCGAAGATGTGATTTTCGTCGCCGTCGTCGATCACGGCTATCAGCCCCAATGACCTCATCGGCGTGAAGGCCGCCGACTGGGTACCGATGAGGATGCGAGCCTGACCGCGTGCGCAGGCCAGGTAGTTCTCATAGCGGAGGCCACGCCCGAGCTCTCCGCTGAGCATCGCCACCGTTCCCGTGCCGAACATCTGCTCCAGCCGGATGGTGGCCGCCTCCATGATTCTGTTTGTGGGAACCAACACCAGCGCAGAGCGGCCGGATGTCAGGGTGGCGGAGACAGCCTCCCCCACACCTTGGATCATGTCCCCCGGAACATCAGCGACACATGGCACCTGCCAGAACACGCGAGGCGAGGCCCCGCGCCTCAGCGCCGCGATCAGGTCAGCTCCACCGGGAAATCCGCTGAGGACCACAGGATCAGCTCTGCATGAGGGCGTGGGCCAGGAGCGTTGGGGTTGCTTCTCCGTCGCGGCCTGGCGTGGTGGAATGGCGAGCCGGGCGACATCCCACCACGTCCCCGCGTAGTGGTCGGCGACGGCACGTATCAGGTCGTATAGCGCTGGTGTCAGAACCTGCTCAGGTGAGACTACGGTACGCAGCTCTGCGAGCCGCTTGCCCGCCTCTCTGTCCCCAATGCGGACAAGCCAGCCGTCGATGACCTGCCCCGAGAACGGAACCGTCACCCTCACCCCCGGACGGGCAGTCTTCGCGAGCCTGTCCGGTATTCGATAGTCGAACAGCTGGTCCAGGTGGGCCAAGGGCACGTCGACAGCGACCTTGGCCACCTGTTCGGCGGCTGGATCCTCGAATAGCGCCGCCGAGTCCAACACTCAGCCCTTGACTGCCTTCGCCAGCGCCTCCGCCCGGTCAGTGGATTCCCAGGTGGCATCCGGCTCGGTGCGTCCGAAATGACCAAGCGTGGAGAACTGCCGGTAGATGGGTCTCAGCAGTTTCAGATCGGCGATGATGCTGGCAGGCCGCAGGTCGAAGACAGTGTTGACCGCGGTGATGATCTGCTCCGCCGGGACATGCGAAGTGCCGAAGGTATCCAGGTAGAAGCCAACTGGATGGGCTTTCCCGATGGCATAGGCCACCTGCACCTCACAGCGGTCGGCCAACCCGGCTGCCACCACGTTCTTGGCGACCCACCGCGTGGCGTAGGCGGCCGATCGATCAACCTTGGAGGGGTCCTTCCCCGAGAAGGCGCCGCCTCCATGACGCGCCATGCCCCCATAGGTGTCGACAATGATCTTGCGGCCGGTCACACCGGCGTCGCCCATCGGGCCTCCGATCACGAACTTGCCGGACGGGTTGACGAAGATTCGGGAGTCAGCAGCGTCGTAGCCATGGTCTGCCAACACCGGGTTGATGACCTCACGAGTGATCTCAGGGGTCATCACATCGGCGAGGGACACGCCCTCGTCATGCTGGCTGGAGACCACCACGGCCTCCACCCCTGCGGGGATCCCTGACTCGTAGCGAATCGTCACCTGGGTCTTACCATCAGGCCGCAGGTATCCGAGGATGCCCTGTTTGCGCACCTCGGTGAGCCGGGCCGCCAGCCTGTGGGCCATGTGAATCGGAAGGGGCATCAGCTCAGGGGTCTCGTTGCAAGCATAGCCGAACATGAGGCCCTGGTCCCCAGCCCCCTGCCTGCTTGCGTTGTCCTGATCCTCGCTGGAACGGACCTCCAGCGAGTCATTGACTCCACCTGCGATGTCTGGCGACTGGGAGCCGATGGCCACCGTGACGCCGCATGAGGCACCATCGAATCCGACTTTGGAGCTGTCATAGCCAATGTCCAGGATGCGTTGCCTAACCAGCGACGCCACATCGGCATAGGCTGTGGTGGACACCTCACCCGCCACGACCACGAGACCGGTGGTGATCAGCGTCTCAACAGCCACGCGCGCCTGAGGATCGTCCCCCAGCAGCGCATCCAGCACGGCATCAGATATCGAGTCGGCGATCTTGTCTGGGTGACCTTCGGTGACCGACTCCGATGTGAACAGACGACTCATGTCGATTTTCCTTTCGTGGCGACAAGCCACAGTCATTGCATGGGTGGCAACAAGCCACCAACCGCCCCTGTGGGCGGAAGTCTCAGGAAGCCGAGTCAGCGTCGAGTTCGGCGAACGGATCGACGAAGGTGAAGGCTGGATCAGCCTCAATGGCGGCGCGCTCCGCCGCCTCGGCAGCGGGGTCGATCTCCGTGTACTCCAACATGCCGTCCGAGAGCTCCCGCAGGGCGATGGACAGCGGCTTCTCCTGCGGTGCGACGCCAACCAGGGGGCCGACGTTCTCTAGCAGACCCTCGCCGAGCTGCGAATAGTAGGCGTTGATCTGCCGGGCCCGCTTGGCTGCGAAGATCACCAGGCGGTACTTGGAGTCGACCTTCTCCAGCAGATCATCAATCGGCGGGTTGGTGATTCCTTCAGGATTCGTGCTCAAGGTCTACCTCTGCAAGGTTGGGGTCACTTGTGGTCACAAGCCCAACAAGTTTATCAAAGCCTGCACCGTGTCTTCGAGCTTGTCGTTGACGATGATGACGTCGGCTTCCTCTTGGGCGGCCAGCTCAGCCTCGGCGGTGACCAGACGTCGGTTCACGGAGCCTGCATCCTCCGTGCCACGACCTGTCAGACGCCTGACCAGCTCATCCCAGCTGGGAGGAGCCAGAAACACCAAACCAGCCTCTGGAAGGTTCTGCTTCACCTGTCGGGCACCCTGAAGATCAATCTCAAGCACCACGGTCTTCCCCTCAGCGAGAGCTTGGGACACATCCGCCCGAGGTGTTCCATACCAGTGATGACCATGCACCTGAGCGGCTTCGAGAAGCTGCCCCGAGGTGTGTAGCTCCTCGAACTCAGTTTGCGAGACGAAGTGATAGCTGACGCCGTCCAATTCTCCTGCCCTGGGAGGACGGGTGGTGGCGGACACGGGGATGTGGATCTCGGGATGCAGTTCCCGTAACCGGTTGCATACGGTTCCCTTGCCGACCCCACTGGGGCCGGAGATGATCCACACTGAAGACTGCCTGGTTGGATGCACCAGTTGATTTTACGAGATTCCGTCACCGTGCGTGACGCTCAGGCACCTAGCGTCCAAGACCGGTCACGTCAAGACGGAGAGAACCACGCGCCAAATGTCGTATATGGACGATAATACGACACCAAGATGGTGTATGAGCATTGCGAGTCAGCCGAGTCTGTTGAAGGGAACTCTGACACCAGATGGAATGAGGGGATGGATCTTGACGAAAGGAGAAGATGGAGCCTGCCTGGGGCAGGTTTTCGCCTGCCCCAAGAAAAATCTATGAACTACATGAACTAGCCGAACATCTCTATGAGACGCTCAATCTGGCGCCGACCAAGGCCGCGGATACGTCGATTCGGTGCGATCTCCAAGGCCTCCATGATCTCCTGAGACCTTGCAGCACCCACTCTGGGAAGGGCACGCAGCAACTCCACAACTCTGACCCGGGACAACGATTCGTCCTTGATCGCCTTGTCCAGCGCAGCTGACAACACTAATTTCCCAGACCTGACGCTCTCTTTGAACTGAGACCTGGCTCTTCGAGCCTCGGTAGCTGCAGCCCGAGCCGTTTCGAGCTGCGCAGCGTCCAGTTGCGGAATGATCATCGATTCTCCTTCGCGAGTGTGCGGCCGTCCTCGTGGATCCCTGCCTCTGTTGCACAAAATACTCGCCTCATGCGAAGAATGTGTATGAAACAGAGTTCTCAGCACACCCGGAGATCAGGAATTCACGGAAGCAATCTCCGCTAGGAGATGCTCGGCTCTCTGTCGCAGCTCTGCCGACCCGCCACCGATCACCTCACGACTTGCCGTGGGCAGCACATGAGTGATGGCAGGGCCGAAACTCTCACGAAGCCCAGCGACGGTTCCCCCCTGCGCTCCGATGCCCGGCGCCAGGATTGAGGCGTTGAATCGGGAGAGGTCACAACCGATGTCGGCATGGGTGGCTCCCACCACCAGGCCCACTGCGAACTCCCATTCTGGATTGCCCTGGGTGATCTGATCGATCACAATCTGGGCCGCATGAGCCTGCAGCGATGTGCCTTCCGGATTGGAGGTGCGGGCGAGGACGTACACCCCTCGTCCGGATGCCACTGCCTGGTCGATGGCCGGACTCAGCGCCCCCACCCCCAGATAAGGGCTCAATGTGATGGCGTCAGCAGCCAGGGGGGAGCCATCGGTCAGATACGCCGAGGCGTATCCGACCATGGAGGAGCCAATGTCACCACGCTTCACATCCAGCAGGCTGATGGCGCCAGCCTGTCGGATGTCCGCCAGGACCCGCTCCAGAACCGCCACACCAGCCGATCCGAAGGCCTCAAAGAAGGCAGACTGCGGCTTGAAGACCGCGATCTGCTCCCCCAGCGCATCAATGATTCCGCGAGCGCAGGCCTCCAGTCCCGCAACCGTCGCCTCAAGCCCCCAGGCGGCCAGGACCGAAGGCATGGGATCGATTCCGACACACAGGTTCCCGCGTCGGGCCCTGAGCTCCGCGAGTCGTGTGGCGTAGGTCATGTGGCTTTCCTCAGCATCTCGTTGATTCCGCGGACCAGTGCCGGTCCTGCATAGATGAAACCGGTGTACAGCTGGATCAGCGACGCCCCAGCCTCAAACATCCGCAGCCCATCGCGCGGCGACATGACCCCGCCGACCCCGATCACCGGCAGATCGGAGGTGCGCGTCACCTGTTCGACGAAGGCAAGTGCCCGCCGGGTCAGGGGAGCGCCGCTCAGCCCCCCCGCCTCACCGGCCAACCGTTCATCCTCGAAGGCGAGGCCATCGCGACGAAGTGTGGTGTTCGTCGCGATGATCCCCTCAGCACCGGAGGCATTGATGACCGCCAGGGTTTCGCGCAGCTGTTCCGGCTCCAGGTCCGGGGCCAGCTTGACGAACACCGGCACCGGATCGGGGCCGGAGGCAGCCGCCGCGACGACTCTGCTCAGAAGATCCCCTAGCTCCCGGGCTGCCTGCAACATCCGGAGGCCGGGTGTGTTGGGGCTGGAGACGTTGACGGCGAGGTAGTCCGCGAAGGGGGCCAGCGCCTCGATGGAGGCCAGGTAGTCGTCTCCGGCACGCTCCAAGTCCACCGCCTTGGTCTTCCCCACGGAGATGCCGAGTGGGATGCCGAGCCGTTGATTCCCGCGCTGCACCCCGAGCTTCAGCAGCCGGTCCGCCAGGGCCTCCGCCCCGGCGTTGTTGAAACCCATCCGGTTGATCACGGCGCGGGAGGCCTTGGCCCGGAACATGCGGGGCCTGGGGTTACCAGGCTGGCCCTGAGCGGTCACGGTGCCCAACTCCGCGAAACCGAATCCAAGCCGCGCCCACGCCGTCGCCGCAACCCCGTCCTTGTCCAGTCCGGCAGCCACGCCGACACGATTGGGGAAGCGGACCCCGGCCACGGTTACCGGCTGGCATTCAACAGCTGCTCGTGTGGGTGGGAGAGCGCCCAGCCAGCGGATCATGTCCTCGTGGACCGCCTCGGGATCCCCACCGGCCCAGCGGAACAGCACCGGGCGGATGAGTTCCTGATAGACCGCCAGCTCAGCCCTGGTCACCAATCCCGTCATGTCAGCCTGCCCCACTCCTGCAAGGAGCGGACTCCGAGTTCCCCAGCCCGCTGCGACTCGATGCCCTGCACTGCGGCGGCCAGAGTCGGCACAGTCGTGACGCATGGGACGTCGGCGAACACCGCCGCGGTGCGGATCAGGTAGCCGTCCTTCCGTGGGGTGGCCCCCTCCGACGTGCCCTGTGGGGTGTTGAAGATCAGGTCGATGTGCCCATCCATGATCAGCTCCACAATGGAGGGCTCCATGCTGCCCTCGGGGCGCTGGCTGAGTTTCATAACCTCCTGGACGGTGACGCCGTTGCGACGCAGCACCGAGGCTGTTCCAGAGGTCGCCAGGATGCGGAATCCCAGGTCGGCGAGTCGTTTGATGGGCCACACAGCATGCCGCTTGTCGCGGTTGCCGATGGAGACAAACAGGGTGCCCTCCGTCGGCAGCGGCCAGCCGCCAGCCGCCTGGGTCTTGGCGTAGGCGATTCCGAAGTTGATGTCGAGGCCCATCACCTCACCGGTGGAGCGCATCTCCGGTCCCAGGAGCGTGTCCACGAAGCCGCCCGATACGGTGCGGAACCTGTTGAAAGGCATCACGGCCTCCTTCACCGCGACCGGGGCGCCCTCACGCAGCACCGTGCCATCCCCCTCAGCCCGGAGCATTCCCTCGGCTCGCAGCTCCGCGATGCTGGTTCCGAGCATGATACGGGCGGCGGCTTTGGCGAGCGGCGTGTTGGTTGCCTTGGAGACGAAGGGCACGGTGCGGGAGGCTCGCGGGTTCGCCTCCAGGACGTAGAGGACGTCGGCGTGGAGGGCGAACTGGATGTTGAGCAGGCCCCGGACCCCGACACCGGCGGCAATGAGATGGGTGGAACGCCGGATCCGCTCGATCATCTCGTCACCTAGGGTGATGGGAGGCAGTGAGCAGGCCGAGTCGCCGGAATGGATGCCGGCCTCCTCGATGTGCTCCATCACGCCGCCGAGATACAGCTCCTCACCGTCGTAGAGGGCGTCGACGTCGATCTCGATGGCATCGTCCAGGAACCGGTCGACGAGCACGGGAGTGCCCTCGCTGACCTCCGTGGCCCCGGCGATGTAGCGGTCCAGGGCGGCGTCGTCGTAGACGATCTCCATGCCGCGACCACCAAGAACGAAGCTGGGGCGCAACAGCACCGGATAGCCGATCTCCGCCGCAACCTGCCGGGCCTCCGCCGACGAACCGGCCATCCCATGCTTGGGGGCGGGCAACCCGGCCTTCGCCAGGACCCGGCCGAAGGCGCCACGCTCCTCCGCCAGGTTGATGGCCTCCGGGGAGGTGCCGACGATCGGCACGCCCGCGTCCTTGAGCACCTGGGCGAGTTTCAGCGGAGTCTGGCCACCCAGCTGACAGATCACCCCCGCGATTGGGCCGGCCGCAGACTCTGCGTGGAAGATCTCCAGCACATCCTCGGCGGTCAGCGGCTCAAAGTAGAGGCGATCAGAGGTGTCATAGTCCGTGGAGACGGTCTCCGGATTGCAGTTGACCATGATCGCCTCGTAACCTGCATCGCGGAGCGCCATCGTGGCGTGCACGCAGGAGTAGTCGAACTCAATGCCCTGCCCGATCCTGTTGGGTCCAGAGCCCAGGATCAGCACCGCCTCCCGGGTGCGCGCAGGCACCTCCGACTCCTCGTCATAGGTGGAGTACAGGTATGGGGTGAGCGCCTCGAACTCGCCTGCGCAGGTGTCCACCGTCTTGTAGACGGGACGGATGCCGAGAGCCCAGCGCAGCTGACGGATCACCGCCTCGTCAAGTCCCCGCAGTTTTCCGATCTGCGCATCGGACAGGCCGTGCCGCTTCGCTCGGCGGAGCAGCTCGGGGGTCAGGTGATCGGAACGGCGCAGGTCGTCGCCGGCCTCATGGATGAGGGCAAGCTGGTCGAGGAACCAGGGGTCGATGGAGGTGGCCTCGGCGAGCTGCTCGACGGTTGCGCCCGCCTCCAGGGCCTCCATCAGTTTCAGGAGACGTCCATCGTGAGGACGTTTCAGCTCAGTCAGCACCTCGTCCAGGGGGATATCTCGGGGGGCGCTCAGGAAGAAGCCTGTGCCGGTCTCCGTAGATCGCAGCGCCTTCCCGAGTGCCTCTGTGAAGTTGCGTCCCAGCGACATCACCTCACCGACCGACTTCATGTGGGTGGTGAGCGTGGTGTCGGCTGAGGGGAACTTCTCGAAGGCGAAGCGTGGAACCTTGACGACCACATAGTCGAGGGCGGGCTCGAAGGAGGCTGGGGTGACGCGGGTGATATCGTTCGGGATCTCGTCGAGGGTGTAGCCGATGGCGACCTTCGCCGCGATCTTCGCGATCGGGTAGCCGGTGGCCTTTGATGCGAGTGCCGAGCTGCGGGAGACCCGCGGGTTCATCTCAATCACGATCATGCGTCCGTCCACCGGGTTCACCGCGAACTGGATGTTGCAGCCACCCGTGTCGACGCCGACCGCCCGGATGATCGCGATGCCGGCGTTGCGCATGCGCTGGTATTCGCGATCGGTCAGTGTCATGGCTGGAGCCACCGTCACCGAGTCACCTGTGTGGACCCCCATCGGGTCGAAGTTCTCGATGGAGCACACGACGATGACGTTGTCGGCCTTGTCTCGCATCAGCTCCAGCTCGTACTCCTTCCAGCCGAGGATCGACTCCTCAATCAGCACCTCAGTCACGGGGCTGGCCGCCAGCCCAGCCTCGGCGATCTGGCGCAGCTGCTCTGGGTCGTGGGCGAAACCGGAGCCGACCCCGCCCATGGTGAAGGAGGGACGCACCACCACGGGGAACCCGAGCTCATCGGCTGCTTCTCTCACCGCCTCCATCGAATGGCAGATCCGGGAGCGCGCCACCTCTGGGGCACCCCCCGGGAGGTGCGTCAGCGACTGCACGATCTCCTTGAAGGCCTCACGGTCCTCACCGCGCTGAATCGCCTCGAAGGAGGCTCCGATCAGCTCGCAGCCATAACGTTCCAGCGCCCCTGACTCGTGCAGGGCGACGGCGGTGTTCAGGGCGGTCTGGCCGCCAAGCGTGGCCAGCAGCGCGTCAGGGCGTTCCCTCGCGATGACCCGCTCCACGAAGTCGGGGGTGATCGGCTCAACATAGGTGGCGTCGGCGAAGTCGGGATCCGTCATGATGGTGGCTGGATTCGAATTCACCAAGATGACGCGGTATCCCTCAGCCTTCAGCACCCGGCAGGCCTGCGTGCCGGAATAGTCGAACTCGCAGGCCTGGCCGATGACGATCGGCCCGGAGCCGATCACGAGAACTGAGGAGATGTCGGTGCGGCGTGGCATCAGCGGTCCTTCCCTTCGCCGGTCAGTTGTGACAGCCCCCGCACAAAGTGCTGAAAGCTGGCAGAGTCATTGCAGGTGTCATCTTCCCGTTGCGCCATGAGGTGCGACATTCTCCGCGCACACGACACTTTGCTGAAGTCATATCCCGCCTTGTGGACAAGGTCCCGCAGCGACTCCCAGCAGTCGGGTATCCCCTCGGGGTCTCGGTAGCGCCTTGCATTGCGATAGCCGGATCGGATTCCTGGATAGACGACGAGAAGCGCCGGATCGCACAAGAACCACGCCTCAAGCTCCTGCACCACGATTCGGACCAGCGCATCTCCGGTCCTTCGCTGCTTGGCCGATGCGAGGCTGAGCCCAGCCGATGCAAGGGAATCGGTCAGCTGCTTCTTCAACTGGATGCAGTCGCTGGCGTCGCGGTCTACCAGGATCAGAACATGATGGCCACTGTCGTGATGCCCTTTGGCCAATTTCACAGCGCGCTTGAGCAGCCGATGCTTCCCCTGCAGAGAATGCGCCTCGAAGGTCCAGTCGCGGTCGAGACGTTCTGGGAGGAATCCCTCCAGGAAAACCTTCATCGACTCCTCCTCGACCAGGACCGCGAGATGCCTCATGCTGGATCCACTGGCTTGGGGTCGGCTGCCTCAAGGTAGCCAAAGGACCACAGCTCGCTGAAGTTCATCCCCTCAGCTAGCATCCGCTGAATCAGCTCGCTGTCAGCAGGACGTGAGATGTTCGCAAATCCACCCTCCGATGTGGTTCGAGACACCACACGCAGTTCCCCGGGCTCCAGACTCAGCAGGAACTCCGGGGAGTGAGTGGTGACAAAGACCTGTGATTTCCGGGACAGACGCCTGATGCTCTCGGCGAGTGCCGGGACCACCTTCGGGTGAAGCTGGTTCTCGGGCTCCTCAATGCCGATCACCGGTACAGGTACGGGGCTATGAAGCAGCGTGAGATAGGCCAGGAGCCGCAGCGTCCCATCGCTGGCGTACCGTGCCATCACCGGTTTCTCGAAGGGTTTGTCCTTGAGGAGGAGCAGCAGCCGACCATCATCCATATGCTCCGGCGCAAGTCGTTCAATTTGGGGAACATAATGTGACAGATCTTCGAACACCTCCTCAAGGGCCTCGGGATGGCTCTCCTCCAGATACTGGATCACATTGGCCAGGTTGTCCCCCGTGGTGCTGAGCAACTCCTGCGGACCGCTTTCCGGGGTGACGCGGGTCTCCCCCACATTCAGGTGGGACAGGTACCATCCCGTGATGAAGTCACGCAGCGCCGCAACCCTGGGGTGCGCTTGAAGTTGCCCGAGCGTGGCCACTGCGAGAAGATCCGGGCTGCTGAGACTCTGCTTGTCCTTAGTCTCTGTAGCCTCATCATAGATTTCTCCGTGCCCGCGTTTGAAGCTGAGTATGTTGCGCGGACGTCCCCGGCCAGGCGCGGAGCTCCACTGCAGTTTCTCCTCAACAACGACAGGTCGGTGCTGCTCCTCTTCTATTGCGAGGAAGTAGGTGACCAGCCTCTGCTTTCCATCCTTCTCAGCACGGTATTTCAATTTCAACGACACAGGACCGGTTTGTCCCCTGGAACAGATTGCAGCCATACGGTTGCGCTTGTCCCAGGCACGGCGCAACCCATCCGTGAAAGCCTCATGCAGGAAGGCGAAGACATCCATCAGCGTGGACTTGCCACTCCCGTTCGCACCGCACAGCACCGTGAGAGGCCCCAGGTCTTTGAGGACGACGTCCTTGAGAACCCGGTAGTTCCGGATCTCCAGCGACTCGATCTTCACCGTGAGTCCTCCATGAGGTCGACGAAGCGGTCAAACAGGTAGTTGGAGTCGTGGGGACCGGCGGCAGCCTCGGGATGGTATTGGACGGAGAAACCTGCCAGCCTCCCGTCGCGACGCAGCTCAAGGCCCTCCACGACGTTGTCATTGAGACTGACGTGAGAGACGCTCACCTGGCCGAACTCGGTGTCGGTTGGGTGGTCGATGGGGGCGTCGACTGCGAAGCCATGGTTCTGGGCGGTCACCTCGACCCGGCCGGTGGTGCGATCAAGAACGGGCTGGTTGATGCCGCGATGCCCGAACTTGAGTTTGTAGGTGCCGAAGCCGAGGGCTCTCCCGAAGAGCTGATTGCCGAAGCAAATGCCGAAGAACGGGATCTGCGCGGCAAGCACCTGCCGCAGCACCTCAACGGGGCCGTCTGCGGTGCTCGGGTCCCCCGGGCCGTTGGAGAAGAACACCCCATCGGGGTTCACAGCCGTGATCTGTTCGAAGGTGCTGTCCGCCGGAAGAATGTGCACTTCGATGCCACGCAGCGCCAGCTGGGTCGGTGTCATGGTTTTGATGCCCAGGTCGAGGGCGGCAACCGTGAGCCGCCTCTCCCCCTTGGCCGGCACCACCTGCGCCGTCGGGGTGCTCACCTTCCCGGCCAGGTCCGCACCGGCCATCCGAGGCTGCTCCAGGACCCGGCGGCGCAGGACCTCGGGATCCGAGGTGGTGGTTGAGATGCCGACGCGCATCGCGCCGAGCGCCCGGATGTGACGGGTCAGGGCGCGGGTGTCGATCTCGCAGATCCCCACGACTCCCTGCTCCAGCATTGCGTCCTCCAGGCTGCGGTGGCTGCGCCAGTTCGAGGGACGTGGCGCCGGGTCCCGCACCACGAAACCGGCGACCTGGATCCTGCCGGACTCATCGTCCTCATCATTCCACCCGGTGTTGCCGATGTGCGGTGCCGTCGCCAGCACAACCTGCCCCCGATATGAGGGATCGGTGAGGGTCTCCTGATAGCCGGACATGCCCGTCGAGAACACCAGCTCCCCGAAGGCCTCACCCCCCGCCCCGAAGGAACGGCCCGCAAAAGAGCGCCCATCTTCTAGAACCAGCAAAGCGGGAACGGTGGTCATGGGCGCTCCAAAGGGGGTCACGAGTTGTTTTCTGAGGTGGTTTCTCTGGTCTTGGCGGCTTTGCTCAGGAGTCCGTTGAGGAAACTCGGGGAGCCGTCTGTTGACAATTCTTGCGCCAAACGAACGGCCTCGCTGATGACGACGCCCGTCGGAGTGTCGCAGTGGTCCAGTTCGAAGATGGCGAGCCTAGCCAGGTTGCGATCGACGGCTGGCATGCGCTCCACCGTCCAGGAGTTGTCGAGCGACGCGGTGATCCTCGCGTCGAGCTCCTCAAGGTGCTCGGCGACACCATAGACGAGCTTTGTCGTCAGCTCCCGCACCGTGATGGCTGACAGGTCACGCGCCTCAAGAAAGGTCTCAATGATGCCCCGGCCCCGCAGCTCAGCGGCGAAGAGAACGTCGAGGGCCACTCGCCGGGCCTTCGTCTGGGTGCCGTAGCGGGCAGGCTCAGCCATTCACCCGGGAGATGTAGGAGCCGTCACGCGTGTCCACCTTGATCTTCTCGCCGTTGGTGATGAACAGCGGGACCTGAATCTCCTTGCCGGTCTCCAGCGTCGCGGGCTTGGTGCCGCCCGTGGAACGATCCCCCTGCAGACCCGGCTCGGTGTAGGTGATAGTCAGCTCAACGCTGGCCGGCAGCTCGACGAACAGCGGAATCCCCTCATGCAGGGCAACAGTCGCCGCCTGGTTTTCCAGCAGGTAGTCCCGGGCATCGCCCACCGTCTCCCTGGGGATGTTGATCTGGTCGAAGGTCGTGTTGTCCATGAAGACGTAGTCTTCGCCGTCCAAGTACAGATACTGCATGTCACGGCGATCAATGGTGGCTGTGTCGACCTTCGTGTCGGAGTTGAAGGTTTTGTCGACGATTTTTCCGGTGAGGACGTGCTTCAACTTGGATCGGACGACCGTGTTGCCCTTGCCCGGCTTGTGGTGCTGGAACCACTGCACCTGCCATAGCTGACCATCCAGGTCAAGCACCATGCCGTTCTTCAGATCATTGGTGGATACCACGCGCCTCGCCTTTCGGACTCTGCTTGCATACGCCGTCGCGGAATCTTACCTGAGTGTCAGCGTCGCCCGGAAACCACGCCGTAGCTGGCCTTCAGATCCTCCTCGGGAACGTCAGCCAAGATCACTGGCCGCCCCTGCGCCCGCAAGCCCACCAGTCTGAGATGTGTTCCACGGGTCTTCTTGTCCAGGCTCATCAGCTGCCTCAGCTCCGGCCAAGCCGATGGCTCATAGGCGACGGGCAGCCTCCATGCCGTGAGCAGTCGTGCATGCGCCTCGGCGAGTTCCGCATCCAGGCCCAGCAGTCGGCGGCTGACCTCCGCCATCCACACCATGCCAACCGAGATGGCCTGCCCGTGACGCCAACGGAATTCCTCCCGGGCCTCGATGGCATGCCCGAGGGTGTGGCCGTAGTTCAGGGCCTCGCGGCCGATCCGCTCTCCCGTCGAGGTGCGTTCCCGCAGATCAGATGCGACCACCGTCGCCTTGACAGCGACAGCCCGCCACACCAGCTCCGCGAAGCATGACGAGGTGACATCAGCGCTGGCTGCTATATCCCGGTCGGCAAGGTTCAGGATCTCCTGGTCCGCGATGAATCCGCATTTGATGACCTCGGCCAAGCCGGAACGCACCTCAGCCTCGGGCAGGGTACGCAGCAGATCCAGATCGCACAGCACCGCCTGGGGCTCGTGGAAGGCACCGACCAGGTTCTTGCCCGCAGCCAGGTTGATGCCCGTCTTTCCGCCGACCGCCGCATCGACCATGCCGAGCACCGTGGTGGGGATGCTGATGAAACCGACACCACGCAACCAGCTGGCCGCGACGAAGCCGGCCAGGTCGGTGGCGGTCCCGCCCCCCAGCCCGACGATCAGATCGCTGCGGGTGAATCCAGCGGCGGCAAGCCGCTGCCAGCACGCCGTCAACGTCCCCGGGGTCTTCGCGGCCTCGGCATCCGGAACGGGGATCAAAGTCACGTCCTGGGCGGAGCAGCTCCCTGCTGCCCTCTCAGCCAGGTCACCGAGAGGCTCTGGATGGATGATCGCCACACGCTGCGCCTGGACGGTCAGCTCCGGCAGGCCTTCGAGAGCACCGCCGTCGATGATCACGTCATAGGGTGCGGTGACGCTGTTCACGGGAATCCTCACGATGCGCCCCTGCTCTCAGCTAACTCATCCGCGATACCGGCGGGATCGCGGTTGTCGGTGATGACCCTCGTTCCTGCCACAGCCTCGTAGAAGGGGCTTCGCTCCCGCAGAAGCTCGATGAGGCGGCCCCTGACGTTCCCCAGCAGCAGCGGCCGGGCGGTGTTCAGTCCGATCCGCCGGGATGCCTGCTGGATCGACACTTCCAGCCAGATCACATCATGACCGGACAGGGCGTCACGGATGCGGGGATTCATCACCGCTCCCCCACCCAGGCTGATGACGTCCTCACTCTGCAGCAGCTCCAGGGTGGCTGACTCCTCCAGCTGTCGGAAATGCGCCTCACCCTCATCGACGAAGATCTCGGTGATGGGCTTTCCGACAACCTCCTCAATGCGGGCATCGACATCGACGAAGGAGAGACCGAGCCGAGAGGCCAGCTCACCTCCCACGGTGGTCTTGCCTGCCCCGGGCGCACCGACCAGCACGATCGTCACGCCCTGACCCCCAGGTTCCGTGCTGCGACATCGGCCATGTAGGCATCCCGGTTTCGGCGTGTCTCAGCCAACGAGTCGCCCCCGAACTTCTCCAAGGCGAGCTCTGCCAGCACCAGTGCGGTCATGGCCTCCGCGACGACCCCGGCAGCAGGCACCGCGCAGACATCGGAACGCTGGTGATGGGCGGTGGCTGCCTCCCCCGTCACCACATCGACGGTGCGCAGGGCGCGGGGAACAGTCGCGATGGGTTTCATAGCTGCCCGCACCCGCAGCACATCCCCTGTCGACATGCCTCCCTCGACTCCGCCGGAGTGCTGGGTCGCACGGGCGATCCCCTCAGCAGTCGGCGTGATCTCGTCGTGGGCGGCAGAGCCGCGGCGGCGCGCCAGATCGAAGCCATCGCCCAACTCAACTCCCTTGATGGCCTGGATGCCCATGAGCGCCCCCGCCAGCCGCGCGTCGAGACGACGATCCCCCTGGGTATGTGAACCAACGCCGGGAGGAAGCCCCCACACGAGCACCTCGACGACCCCACCGAGGGTGTCACCATCTCGCCGGCACGCCTCCACCTCCTCTGACATGGCGGCCGCAGCCACAGGATCGAAGCAGCGGGTCGGGTCGGCGTCGATCGCAGACTGATCCTCGTATCGCGGCAGCCGATCAGGGGCAGAACGCACAGTGCCGAGCGCAACCACATGACTGACAACGGTCACGCCGAGAGCCTGCCGCAGAAAGGCGGCGGCCACCGCGCCCAGCGCAACCCGGGCCGCCGTCTCACGGGCGGAGGCTCGCTCCAGAATGGGCCGAGCCTCTGGGAAGTCGTATTTCTGCATGCCGGCCAGGTCAGCATGGCCGGGACGTGGGCGCGTCAGCGGGGCGTTGCGGGCCTGCCGCGACAGCTCCTCGGAAGGCACCTCGCCGGGGGACATGACCGTCTCCCACTTCGGCCACTCGGTGTTGCCGATCATGATCGCGACCGGCGAGCCGAGGGTCTCGCCGTGCCGGAAACCGCCGAGCAGCGTCACGGCATCCGCCTCAAACTTCATCCGTGCCCCACGCCCGACCCCGAGGCGACGTCGGGCCAGTGCAGCTGAGATCTCGGGCTCACCAATCCGGACATGGGCAGGTATGCCCTCCATCGTGGCGATCAGAGCCTGACCATGGGATTCCCCGGCCGTCATATAACGCAGCATGATGCCATTGTCTCAGGTGCCGCGTCGGGCCTTGAGCTCCATCCGTGCGGCGGACAGCGCATCCGTGAAACCCAGGTCAGCGCCGGTGAGCAGATGGAACTGGTCCACGGCCTGCCCAGCCAGCAGCTCCAGACCGGTGATCACTGGCTGCTCAGGTGCGGCGGCCTCCGCCAGCGGAGTGGGCCAGGGGTCGTAGACGGCGTCGAAGAGCACCGCGGATCGCGATGCCCACTCGGGTGCCCACCTTGCGGTGGCGGAGGCAGGGATGGTGTTCGCCACCAGATCCGTGTCACCGATCCTGGCCTCAAGCGGCTGGGCCTCCATCGTGATGCCCAGCATCTGGCCGAGGGACAGGAGTGATTCCGCGCGCTCCGGGCTCCGGGCGAGTACGGTGACCGAGCGCACGGCCAATCCGGCGAGGGCGATGAGCAGAGAACGCGCCGTCGCCCCATTCCCAACGATCACCGCGGTGACGATCTCCGCCAGGCCGCGATGCCTCCAGGCGCGCACGAAACCGGGCACGTCGGTGTTGTGCACGAGGGTCTCAGCACCGAACACGATCGTGTTACCCGCTCCTGCCAGGCGTGCCACGGCGTCTGGCTCCCCCAAGCTCAGGAGAGCCTGCTTATGAGGGGCGGTGACGCTCAGCCCCGCCCACTGCCCAGAGTCACGGCACGTCGTCACGAACTCCGCAAGTTCCCCGGGTGCAACGGTGATGGCGTCGTAGTCCCATCCAAGACCTGCCGCACGGTAGCCGGCGCGGTGGATGGCTGGGGACAGGGAATGGGAGACCGGCTCACCGATGACGGCGCACCTCACCTGACGTCACCCCGCTAATTGGCGCACTTCCCGGGGTGTGACTGGCACCACTGCTGGAACAGCGCCACATTCTGGTTGTGCTCCTCCCCGGTCTTGGCGAAACGGGTCTCCTTGGAGTCGGGATCGACGGTGACGAAGTAAAGATAGTCGTGGCTTTCCGGGGCGAGAGCCGCCTCAATGGCTGCCTGCCCGGGGTTGCCGATCGGGGTGGGTGGCAGCCCCTTGTTGACGTAGGTGTTGTAGGGGCTGTCGACTGCTCGATCCTCTGGAGAGGTGGTGATGCGGGTGAAGTCGTTGATCGCGTAGTGCACCGTCGAGTCGAATCCCAGCGGCATGTCCTGGCGCAGGCGGTTGTAGACGACGCCAGCGACCTTGGCTCGGTCCTCAGGCCGTGCAGCCTCCTTCTCCACCATGGAGGCAATGATCAGCACCTCGTAGGGGGTCTTGCCCAGTTGGGCGGCCCGGGACTCGAGGTTCACCGACGTCGACACCTTGTTGAACTGCGCAACCTGCTGCTGCAACACCTCCTTGGCATCCGCGGGTTCCGCCACCTCATAGGTGTCGGGAAACAGGAATCCCTCCACATTGTCACCGCCCTGGCTCCAGGAGGGAATCCCAAGATCGGGAGACGCCGCCGCCTCTGGGAAATCATCCTGTTCCAGGCCAAGCTCCTGTACCAGGCGAGGCCACTGCTGAACCTTCGCCTCCCCCTCTGGAATCCGCACTGTCAGCCGCACCTTGTTCGCCGGATCCAGGATCATGGCCAGGGCTGTCTCGGCGGGCACCTCGGTGCGCAGCCGATACCGTCCAGCGTTGATTGACGAAACCTCAGGATTCTTCGCCACGACGTTCCGGAAGGTTTTGGTGGACTTGATGACCCCATTTTTCACCAGAATGTCACCGATCTGGGTGATGGTGGATTCGTTAGGGAATACGACGATGACCTCATCCCTGCCCTGTCCGACGTAGTCGTTCTCGGCCCGCATCGAGGTCCACAGCTCATCGACCTTATGGAAGGCGAACCAACCGCCGCCGATGAGGATGAACAACGCGAGGACCACCGCGAAGGCGCTTCGGGCATGGTAGGCGATCTTCCGCCAGTTCAACTGACCGTCGTTGTCCACAAAGGCTGGGCTCACGTGTCCTCCTGATGAAGTGGCTCCCCGGCCAGCTGACCGGTGATTGTCTCCCGATCAAGTGCGCGCTGCAGAATCTCAACTGCGGCAGCCTGATCAATGATACGCCGCTGCTTGCGTGAACTGCGACCCGCATCTATAAGATGACGTGACGCACCGGCTGTGCTCATTCGCTCGTCAATCAAACGGATCGGCACCTGGGGAAGCTGACTGGCGAGCAGAACGCTCTGCTCAATGATGAACTGAGCGGCAAGAGAGCGTTCACCCCGCAGGTTCAGAGGGAGCCCGATGTAGATCACCTCGGGCCCATACTCCTCCACGAGCCTCATGAGACGCCGCAGCTCACCTCCATCGGCTCTGATCGTCTCCACTGGGTAGGCGAAATTCGTCCCGGCGTTGCTGGCGGCAACGCCGATCCTGGCCTTTCCCCAGTCGATGCCGAGGCGGGGTTGCTCAGCCACGGGCTGCCAGCGCCGCCTCGACAGCCGCCACAGCCTGAGGCGCTGCCTCCGGTCTGCTGCCGCCACCCTGGGCCAGGTCGTCCTTGCCACCGCCCTTGCCGCCCATGGCCTGCGTGGCGAGGGAGATGAGCTGCCCGGCCCTCACACCCAGGGAACGGGCTGCGGCATTCGTGGCGACGACGCCCGCGGCCTTGCCGTCGGCGCCCCCCATGAGGGCCACGACCGCAGGCTCCTGGCCGAGCCTCTCCCGGATGTCGAGAGCCAAGGTGCGCAGATCCGCACCTCCCACCCCAGGCACCGCGACAGCCACCAGTCGCACATCACCGACCTGACGTGCCCCAGCCGCGAGCTCCCCGGAGCGGGACAGCAGCTTCTCAGCCTGCAACGCTGCGATCTGCTTCTCTGCCGACTTGAGCTGCTGCACCAGCCTCTCCACCCGCTCGGCAAGCTGGTCAGGCTGGACCCGCAGGCTCTCCGTCAGGGTTGAAACGAGTGCCCGCTCGGCAGCGAAGCGATCAAAGGCGTCCTGCGCGACGAGGGCCTCGACGCGACGTACCCCTGAACCGATGGATGACTCACTAAGCAGGTTCAACACCCCGATCTGGGAGGTGTTGGGAACGTGGGTTCCACCGCAGAGCTCACGAGACCACGGTCCCGCCAACTCGACCATGCGGACGACCGGAGGATACTTCTCACCGAACATCGCCATCGCCCCAAGAGCCTTGGCCTCCTCAAGCTTCATCTCCGTCGCGGTCACGTCGAAGGAGTCTCGGATCGCCTGGTTCGCCCGCTGCTCCACCTCCAGACGGAGTGAGTCGCTCAGGCCATGCGTCGAGGAGAAGTCGAAACGAAGATAGCCGGGCTTGTTGTATGAGCCAGCCTGCGTGGCGGTGGAGCCGACCAGCTCCCGCAGGGCCGCATGGACGATGTGGGTGGCGGTGTGGGCCTGCGACGAGCCATGCCGAGCGACAGCATCCACACGCGCCTGGGCGCTGGCACCAGAGCCGACCTCGCCAAGCAACTGCACGCGGTGCACCACGAGCCCCGGCACGGGACGCTGCACGTCCAAAACCTCAGCGGACCATCCGTCACCGGTGATCATGCCGGTATCGCAGTCCTGACCTCCCGACTCGGCGTAGAAGGGCGTCTCCGCGAGCACCAGCTCCACCACCTGGCCGTCAGAGGCAGACTCCGCGACCTGACCGTCGGCGATGATGCCAATGACCTGGGTCTCGTGATCCAGGTCGTGATAGCCGACGAATGGGGTCTCCCTCAGCTCCCGGACCGCCTTGTAGGCGTCCAGGCTCATGAGGCTGCCCTTCTTCGCCTTCGCATCCGCACGGGCTCGTTCCCGCTGCTCGCGCATCAGTGCGGTGAACCGGTCGCGATCCACGCTCAGTCCAGCCTCGGCAGCCATCTCAAGAGTCAGGTCGATGGGGAAGCCGTAGGTGTCGTGCAGCTGGAAGGCCTCGTCACCGGGAAGCTGCGTGGCTCCCGCCTCCTTCGCGCGGGTCACCGCCAGGTCGAAGATCTGGGTTCCGGAGGTCAGGGTGCGCCGGAAGGAGTCCTCCTCATGCTCACTGACATCGATGATCCGCGGCCAGGCCTCGGTGATCTCGGGGTAGGACAGGCTCATCAGGTCTCTGGAGACCGGCAGCAGTTCACCGAGCACGGGGGCGTCGACGCCGAGGAGCCGCATCGCGCGGATGGAGCGTCGCAGCAGGCGTCGCAGGACGTAGCCGCGGGCCTCATTCCCGGGGGTGACGCCGTCAGTCATCAACATCAGCGAGGACCGGATGTGGTCGGCCACGACGCGGAAGCGGATGTCATCTGCAGGATCGGCCCCGTATCGGCGGCCCGAGAGCTCAGCAGCCTTCGCGATCACGGGATAGACCTCGTCGGTCTCGTACATGTTGGCCACGCCCTGCAGCAGGTAGGCCATGCGTTCCAGCCCGCCCCCGGTATCGATGTTCTGGGTTGCCAGGGGCTTCACGACATCGAATGAGTCCTTGGCGAGCACATTGGTGATCTCCTCCTGCTGGAACACCAGGTTCCAGATCTCCAGGAATCGGTCCTCATCGGCTTCCGGACCGCCGTCGGGGCCGAACTCGGGTCCCCGGTCAATATAGATCTCCGAGCAGGGCCCGCCCGGTCCCGGCACCCCCATGTGCCAGTAGTTGTCCTTCGGGCCGCGTTCCTGGATCCGGTGGCGTGGAATGCCGGCCTTCTGCCACAGGTCGATGGTCTCCTGATCACCGTGCAGAGCTGTCACCCACACCTGATCGGGACGGAAGCCCAAGCCACCATGGTGGATCTCGGAGGTCACAAGCTCCCAGGCATAGTTGATGGCCCCCTCCTTGAAGTAGTCCCCGAAGGAGAAGTTTCCGGTCATCTGGAAGAAGGTGCCGTGCCGCGTCGTCTTGCCGACCTCGTCGATGTCCAGGGTGCGTACGCACTTCTGCACGGAGACAGCCCGGCGGTAAGGAGTGGGCTCCTCCCCCATGAAGAAGGGTTTGAAGGGCACCATGCCCGCGTTGACGAACAGCAGCGTCGGATCGTGGTAGAGCAGAGAGGCACTCGGCACCACGGTGTGATCGTGACGCGCGAAGAAGTCGATGAACCGGCTCCGGATCTCGGAGGTCCTCATGTGATGTTCCTTATCGGGTCTTTCAGGAGTTGTTCGGGAGGGAGAGCTCCTCGCGGAGTTCGGCTTCCCTCTCGTGCATGGCTGCGCGGAAGGTGGCGTAGAACTCACCGAGGCCTGCGGCGGCGCGCTGCCCGGTCTCCTCGACTTTCTCCGCCATCCCCTGCGGGGTGAACCTGTGCAGCCACTGCTTGCCGCGCAGCGCAATCACGACAGCCAGCGCCGCACCGACGAGAATCCAAAACAGGCGGCTCACTTGCTGCGCCCCTTCCTCTGGCGGCCTTTCAGGGCGCTCCTGATGCCATGGGCGACGGCGGCGGTCCGGACCAGTGGGCCCCCCAGGGTGGTGGCGAACAGCTGCGAGAGATTCGCCGCCTGCTGGCTGACCACGGTGGCGTTCGCCGAGACCCGCGCCACATCCTCGGTCACGGCCGAAAGCTTCACCAGCTCGTCGTTGGTGTTCTCCACAGCACTCTTCAGCTCCACGAGGACAGGCACTGAGCTGTGCCCGAGATCCCGGACCGTCAGCCTCAACTCGTCAAGGGCCCGCCCAGCCTTGAGCAGTGGGACGGCAGCCAAGGCGACGAGGACGCACAGTGCGATAGCTGCTAGCAGTCCTGCGAGTTCACCGACGGACATGATGCTGGCCTCCTTCATCGAAGTTTCGCCGTAACTTTAGCCGACCGGCTCTAAGAGGTGAGCCATTTCTCCACCGCAGTCAGGCGTTCGGCGATGGCTGCCTCCGCTCCATGCCGGGTCGGTCGGTAGTATCGGGCCTCTTTCAGGTCGTCCGGCAGGTACTGCTGAGCTGCGATCCCCGACGGCAGGTCATGGGGATAGACATACCCCTGCCCATGCCCCAGCGCCTTGGCTCCCGCATAGTGGGCGTCGCGCAGATGCGGCGGGACAGGCCCTCCCCGGCCCGCCCGAATGTCTCCGATGGCCTCCTCCAGCGCGACATAGGCGGCATTCGACTTCGGGGCAGTCGCGGCGGCAACCGTGGCATGGGCCAGGGTGATGCGGGCCTCAGGCATGCCCAGCAGCTGCACTGCCTGGGCTGCGGCGACGCAGGTCGCCAGCACGCCGGAGGCAGCCATGCCAATGTCCTCCGAGGCCTGGATCATCAGACGTCGCGCAATGAATCTTGGATCCTCCCCCGCCTCCAGCATCCGCGCCAGGTAGTGCAGCGCCGCCTGCACATCCGAGCCCCGGATGGACTTGATGAATGCCGAGATGACGTCGTAGTGCTGATCGCCATCGCGGTCATACCGCACAGCGGCGCGATCCACCGCCTGCATCAGCACCTCGGACGAGATCATCTCCAGGCCCAGGGCGGTAGCGGAAGCCGCGGCCTCCTCCAGGTACGTCAACGCCCGACGTGCGTCTCCGCACGCAAGCCTGACGAGGTCATCGCGAGCCGCATCCTCCAGGGCAATGCTGCCCGCCAGCCCACGATCGTCCGCCAGTGCCCTGTCCACGAGTGCCGCGACGTCCTCGTCGGTCAAAGACTTGAGGCGCAGCAGCAGGGACCGGGACAGCAGCGGGGAGATCACTGAGAAGCTGGGGTTCTCGGTGGTTGCTGCAATCAGAGTGACGATGCGGTTCTCGACGGCGGGCAGCAGAGCATCCTGCTGGGTCTTCGAGAACCGGTGGACCTCGTCGATGAACAGGACGGTGGAGCGACCGCGTTCCAGCTCACGGCGGGCGGCATCTAGCTCGCCACGCAGCTCCCTCACACCCACCGTCACAGCCGAGAGCTCCACGAAACGTGCCCCCGAAGCTCGGGAGACGATGGCGGCCAGCGTCGTCTTGCCAACCCCCGGCGGCCCCCACAGGAAGACGCTCATCGGCTGGCCCGCGACGAGCCTGCGAAGCGGTGAGCCTGGGGTGAGAAGATGCTGCTGGCCAACGATCTCCTCCAGCTCCATGGGCCGCATCCGCACTGCCAGGGGAGCGCCCTCCAGCCGAGCATCGCCCAGTGACCCGACGCTGCGGGGCGGAGCCGGATCCGGGTTGCCGAACAAGTCGTAGTCCACGGCCCCAACTGTAGTGAGGTGTGGATGCGTCCCGGTTGTTGGCATAAACTCAGTCCGCTGTTCGCACCTCATCCGCTGCGGAGTCACAAGAATGTCTCATCATCTCGGTGACCAGCTCAGCGCACGCCGACGGGTGGCCACCATCGTCACTCTCGGACTGCTCACTGGGCTCGGTCCATTCACCGTCGACCTGTACCTGCCGACCTTTCCAGCCCTCAAAGCCGACCTTGACATCACCGACCCACAGGTGCAGGTGACCCTGTCGGCCACCACAGTCGGCTTCGCGCTCGGGCAGCTGATCATAGGTCCCCTGAGCGACCGTTTCGGCCGCCGCCATCCCCTGCTGATCGCGGCGACGCTGCACGTCTTCGCCTCCGTCATGGTGGCAATATCGCCGAACGTTCACTTCCTGACGACGATGCGGGCGCTGCAGGGTATCGGCGCAGCCGGGGGTGCTGTCGTCGCGATGGCGATGGCCAGAGACCTGTTCTCCGGTCACCGTCTCGTCGTGATGCTGTCCCGCCTGGCCTTGATCAACGGGCTGGCGCCGATCATCGCGCCGCTGATCGGCTCCTGGATGGTGACGTTGATGGACTGGCGCGGCGTGTTCTGGGCGCTGGCCACATACGGAGCGGTCCTGGTGGCGCTGGTCTGGCTTCTGATCACGGAGACCCGCCCGCCTGAGGAACGTACCCGCGGTGGGCTGAAGCAGCTTCGAGCCGCCTATGCGCATGTCCTGGGGGATCGGTTGTTCGTCGGTGTGTGGCTGACGGCCTCATTCGCCTTCGCGGGGCTGTTCTCCTACATCTCGACCTCCTCACTGCTGCTGCAGGAGACCTTCGGCCTATCCGAGACCCAGTTCGGCATGGTCTTCGCGGTGTGTTCCGTCGGGGTCTTCGCCGGCGTGCAGCTGGGAAGCCGTCTGACCCGGCGTTTCGGTCCACAGTGGATCCTGGTGGCCGGCACAGCCGGCATGATTCTGGCCGCATCGGTGCTGCTGGGGCTGGACGCCCTGCGCGGCGGATATCTCCCCCTGGTGCCCGCGATGTTCTCCTTCACCCTCACCTTCGGCTGCTGCATGCCGGCGGCTCAGGTGCTCGCCCTGCAGAACCACAGGGAGAACTCGGGGGTCGCGGCATCGCTGATGGGTGCGTTGAACATGACCATGGCAGCCATCGTCGGCCCGGTGATCGGTCAGTTCGCACTGACCTCGGCAGCCCCCATGGCGTGGTCGATGCTGGTCTGCGCGGTCCTGGCGACCATCTCCCTGTGGGTGATCGCCAGGCCACGGCAGATCAAGTTCACCCTGTGACGGGGCGCGGGCGGCCTCAGGCCTGTTGAGTCGGCTTGTCGCTCCGTAGTGTGGCGTCGACTCCAGCCTCCCTGCGCTGTTGCGCGGTGATTGGGGCAGGGGCTGCGGTCAGCGGATCAAATCCGCCTCCAGACTTCGGGAAGGCGATCACCTCCCGGATCGACTCGGCCCCGCTGAGCAGGGTGACGACCCGATCCCAGCCGAATGCGATCCCCCCGTGCGGCGGGGCACCGAAGGAGAAGGCCTCCAGCAGGAAGCCGAATTTCTCACTCGCCTGCTCCTGCGTGATCCCCATCACCTTGAACACCCGCTCCTGCACGTCACGGCGATGGATGCGGATGGAGCCACCGCCCAGCTCATTGCCGTTGCAGATCATGTCATAGGCATAGGCCGTCGCCTGCCCCGGATGCTCGTCGAAAGTAGCAAGCCACTCTGGCTTGGGCGATGTGAAGGCATGGTGAACCGCGGTCCAGGCACCCTCACCGACAGCGACATCACCCTCGGCCTTGGCCTCCGAGGCCGGTTTGAACAAAGGCGCGTCCACCACCCACAGGAAGCTCCACTCATTCTCGTCAATCAGGCCACAGCGGCGGGCAATTTCCGCGCGTGCAGCACCCAGCAGATTCTGGGAGGCGGTGCGCTCCCCGGCTGCGAAGAAGATACAGTCCCCCGGCTTCGCACCGGTGCGCTCGGGCAGGGCGGCCAGCTCAGTCGCGGAGAGGTTCTTGGCGACGGGCCCACCCAGCTCCCCGGAATCTGAGACTGTGACATACGCCAGGCCCCTGGCACCACGCTGCTTCGCCCATTCCTGCCAGGCATCGAACTGGCGGCGCGGCTGCGAGGCGCCGCCCGGCATGACCACGGCACCGACATAGGGGGCTTTGAACACCCGGAACTGGGTGGTGGCGAATATTTCGGTCAGCTCGGTCAGCTCCACACCGAAACGCAGGTCGGGTTTATCGGAGCCGTAGCGGTTCATGGCATCGGCATAGGTCAGACGTGGAAATGGCGTCTGCAGCTCAATGCCTTGAACGGCCCAGACCTCTTTGATGAGCGCCTCCCCGAGCTCGATCACATCCTCCTGATCGACGAAGCTCATCTCAATATCCAGTTGCGTGAACTCAGGCTGCCTGTCGGCGCGGAAGTCCTCGTCTCGGTAGCAGCGAGCGATCTGGTAATAGCGTTCCATGCCCGCCACCATCAGGAGCTGCTTGAACAGCTGCGGGCTCTGCGGCAGGGCATACCAGGATCCCGGGCTGAGCCGGGCGGGCACCAGGAAGTCGCGGGCCCCCTCAGGTGTGGAGCGCGTCAGCGTGGGGGTCTCAATCTCCACGAAGTCGCGTTCCCCCAGCACGCGCCTGGCAGCCTCGTTCACCTTCGAGCGCAGCCGGAGCGCAGCTGCCGGGGCGGGACGCCGCAGGTCAAGGTAGCGGTATTTCAGGCGGGCCTCCTCCCCCACCGTGACGCGCTCATCAATCTGGAAGGGAAGCGGGGCTGCGGGGTTCAGCACCTCCAGCTCCGAGATCGCCACCTCGATCTCGCCCGTGGGTAGATCGAGGTTAGCGTTGCCCTCCGGGCGGATCTCGACGATTCCGGTCACCTGGATGCAGAACTCGTTCCGCAGGTCATGGGCCCCGGAGGAGTCGAGCACCTCGTCACGCACCACGACCTGAGCGATGCCGGAGGCGTCCCGGAGATCGATGAAGGCGACTCCGCCGTGATCTCGTCGTTTGGCCACCCAGCCAGCCAGTACAACCTGCTCACCTTCGTTCGAAGATCGCAGTTCTCCGGCATTGTGCGTGCGCAACATGGGCATTCCTCTCTGTGCGGCTGCATAGACGGTGCAGCTCGTTCAGGGAGGAATCCTACTGGGCGAAGAGCCCCTCCCCCACATAGCCGCCCTCGGCGCAGCCCGGCGGCACCAGATAGACGCCGCTGGAGCGAGTCTTCAGGTATTCGACGAACATGTCGTCGCGCGACATGTTGCGATGCACCTTCGCGAACCGGGCAGGGGCTTTCACGAACGCCACGAAGAACAGCCCCGCCGCGAGTCGGCCCTGCTGATCATTGCCGTCCACGAAGTTGTAGGCCCGCCGCAGCATGTGGATGCCCTCGTTGTTCGACGGGTGGGTTCGCGCAACATGGGAACGCGCGTCAATGAAGGGCTTGCCGTCGGATCTCTTCTTGGTGAAGTCAGGGGTGGTGAACTCATCTCCACCAGACAGCGGTGCGCCTGAGCCCTTGGCCCGGCCAAGAAGCCGATCCTGCTCCTCCAGCTGCAGCCCATCCCAGACCTCAATGGTCATCGAGATCTTCCGGGCAATCAGATAAGAGCCGCCGTGGGCCCACGCGGGACCCTCACTGATCCAGACGTGCTCGTTGAGCTTCTCTGGCTCCTCGGCCTTCAGGTTGTTGGTGCCGTCCTTCTGACCGAACAGGTTACGTGGTGTCAGCTGCTCCTTGGAGGTGGATGAGGCCCGCCCGAAACCCAGCTGCGACCACCGCAGCGCTGCTCGGCCGAAAGCCAGCCGGGTCAGATTGCGTATGGCGTGAACAGCGACCTGTGGATCGTTGGCGCAGGCCTGTATGCAGATGTCTCCTTCCGAGATCGCCGGCTGGATGAAGTCGTTGATCATCTTCGGAAGCTTGGTGAAGTCCTCCGGCAGCCTGTCCGCTATGCCGAACCGGTCATTGCCGTCGGCATCGACGAACAGCGACCGGCCGAAGCCGAACGTGATGGTGAGACCACACGGCCCGAAGTCGGCTGCCTCGCCCGTGTCGGTGGGCGGAGCCAACGGGTTTCCCTCGAAGGCCCCGCCGGCACCGACGGGCAGTCCCTGGACAAGTCGGGATGCTGCGTAGGTCCAATCCCTGAGAAGCTCAATCAGATCCTCACGGGACTGGTCAGCGCCCACATCAAAGGCAGCGAAGTGAAGCTGCTCCTGGGCAGGGGTGATGATTCCCGCCTGATGCTCACCATAGAAAGGGTATTCCAGGTCCTCCCCTGCCGTGTCAGGGGTTTCACCTGCCTGGGGCGCCAGGGCGCGGGAGGCGAAATAGCCTCCCGCACCCAAGCCGACGAAACCGGTGGCGGCGCCTGCCCATGCGAGCATGCCCCGCCGAGAGAGTCCCCTCACCGGCCCGTCAGTTCCCGACTTGTCCGTCATCACTTGATCCCAAGAACAGTGGCGGTCAGTTTCGACAGGGGCTCACGGGTCGCGTTGATCTGATCCGAGAGCTCCTTCTGCTGCTCCGCGGTGACCTCGTTGTAGAGGACGAATCCCTTGTCGAGGGAACCGTACTTGTCGAGCAGCTTCTGCAGCTTGTCGAACTCGGCATTGATCTGGGAAACCAAGGCTTTGCCCTCCTCCCCCTTGCGCTCAGCGATGGGGGCGACCAGGTCGAAGGCAATCTTGGCGCCCTCCAGATTCGCCTGGAAATCCCACAGGTCGTAGTGGCTCCACCAGTTCTCCTCACCGGTCACCTTGTTGGTGGAGATCTCCTCAAGAAGCCCGGAGGCGCCGTTGGACACCGTCGAGATCGAGACGTCGTTATCCTTGATGAAGTTCGGGTCGCTGACCGTCTCCTGGAGTTTGTTGACGTCGGCGATCAGGGCCTCACCGATCCGTTTGCGATCTTCCGGAGTGGAGGGGCTCCATCCCTCGGTGGCGGGGCTGCCGTCGGGCTGCACAGCATCGGCTGCGGGGGCCCACAGATCCTTCTCAATGCGGTGGAATCCCAGCCATTCGGTGAAGGTCGGGTCGTCTTCCTTGAACTGATCTGCCTCAGCAAGGTAGTTGATCTCGCGGTAGTCGATGCGGGGATCGAGAACGCCGAGCGCCTCAGCGATGGGCTCGATCCTCTCGTAGTGGACGCGCGTGGATGCGAACATTTCTTTCGCCTTGGCGTCGTCGCCCTCCATGTAGGCCTTCGCGAACTCCTCAGTCTTCGGAGCCAGTTCGGAGACTTCGTTCTTCACGAAGTCGACGTACCGCTGAACGGCCTCGTCGAACAAGGTCTGATCTTCGCCGGAAAGCTCAATCGGATCGCCGGTCACCTTGAATGCGGTCTTGCCAACGTTCACGCCACGCATGCCCGGCTTGCAGGCGGTGAAGTAGTCGCCTGGCTGCAGGCTGACCGTCAGGTCTGCGCTGGCGCCGGGGGCGATGTTCTCCCTTTCCGAGACGATGCGAAGCCCATCAGAGGCCAGCAGGTAGAATTCAGTGATCTTGCCGCCGTCATTCTTGATGCTGAATGTGACGTTTCCCGAGGTTGCGGATGCGGCAGAGACCTTGCAGTCGTCATCTGTCGATGTGACATTCAGGGCGTTGCTGGCCTCACTGGCCCCACCCGAGGCGGACTCCTGTGTAGCAGGCTTGTTCTCGGTGCAGCCGCTCAGAAGCAGGGCTCCCGCTGCCAGAGCCGCGAGGCTACGCAGATGCAGAGGCTTCATGATCTTTCTTTCTTTCCTTTCGTGGAAGAGCCCGACGAATGAACATCGGGAGGACGATCGCCAGATAGACGACCCAGGCGATGACTTCAAGCCAGCTCATCAGGGGGGTGAATCCCACCGTCCCCTTCAGAAAGGCCCCCAGGGTGCCGCTGGGATCGATGACATTCTGGAGATCGAAGGCCCATCCGAATGGGAACGGAGCCCCCCAGTACGGACGTTCTGTGAAGAATCCGACCAGCACCTGGCCCGTGCGGAAGTCCGTTGGCGTGATAGGGGCTCCGGAGAACGGCCCAGGCAGAAGCCTGGCCTCCTGCAGGTCATGGATACCGTAGGCGAGGATGCCAGCGGTCATGATGACAAGGAGAATGCCAGTCCAGGCGAAGAAGGTGGAGAATTTGATCCGCACCATTCCCCTGTAGACGAGATATCCCATGACGCAGGCCGTGAGGATACCGATGATGGCCGCCACGAGCGACAGGGGATTTGTCAGGGAGCTCCACAGCATCAAGGTGGTCTCAATGCCCTCTCGGCCCACAGAGATGAGGGCCAGCCAGAACATACCCCATCCCGCTCCGAGCGCGGCAGCCGCGCTCGTCTCCAGCTCCGCCTTCATGGTGCGCCCGGCCTTCAGCATCCAGAAGACCATCCAGGTGACCATTGCCACGGCAAGCAGCGACATGAAGCCGCCTATCATCTCCTGACCCTCGAAGGTCAGGCCGTAGCGTCCGAAGGTGAAGAGGGCTCCGAGACTGACGGAGATGATCACGGCGAGGGCAACGCCGAACCAGATCTTCGAGACGACCTCCCCACGTTCCTGTTTTCGCACATAGGCGATGAGGATGCCGATGATGAGTGCGGCTTCCAAACCCTCACGCATGCCGATGAGGAACGAGGCCAAGAACATCCGACTCCTTAAGATTCAGGCTTCAATAACCAAAATTGAGCTGAGCCTAACCTTTCAGGTATCGAAGTGCAACGCCTGAACGAGTCGTCCGTCTAGCCGGCCTGGATGCGGGGTCGGGCGTCCTCATCTGGAGGGCACCACGTTCCCGCATCCGCGGGGCTCTGCTTCCCCGAGCGGATGTCCTTGACGGAGTCATCAACGCCTGCGCCAAACCAGACGAACGGGATGCCGCGACGTTCCGCGCAACGGATCTGTTTGCCGAACTTCTCAGCCTTGGGGGCAACCTCACAGGCGATGCCGCGTTCCCGAAGCCGTCGGGCGACGCCGATGGCGCGCTCACGGGTCTCCTCGGAGTCAACCGCGACGAGCACAGCGGAGGGAACGGCTCTGGAGGCAGAGAGCCTCCCCTTGCCAATCAGGGGTGCGAGGATCCGGGTGACGCCGAACGAGTATCCGACTCCCGGGAAAGTGATTTTCCCATCGCTGGCCAGTGAGTCGTACCGGCCTCCCGAGGCAATGGACCCAAGCTTCTCCGAGCCCTGGAGAAGAGTTTCATATACGGTGCCTGTGTAGTAGTCCAGGCCGCGGGCGATCCGCAGGTCAGCCACCACCCTACCGGGCTCACTGGAGCGGGCCACCCGCATCAGGGAGGCGAGATCAGCCAGACCTGCCTCAAGCAGATCGTGGGAGACTCCCAGTGCATGCACCTCGTCGACGAAGGACTCGTCGTCGGCGCTGATTCCGGCGAGAGCGACGCATGCCCTGGCTTGGGAGGCGCTCAGCCCTACCTGTTCGATAAGCAGTTCGGCGACCGCGTCAGGGCCGATCTTGTCGTATTTGTCGACGCGCTGCAGCACCGCTGCCGGGTCCTCAATCCCCAGCCCTCGGTAGAAGCCCTCGGAAAGCTTGCGGTTGTTGACGCGAATGCTCACAGGGGGCAGTCCGAGATCACGGTGCAGCTTCCCGAAGACGTCCAGCGCGACGAGCGGGATCTCCACATCGTGGTGATCTGCCAGTCGATCCTGCCCGACGATGTCGATGTCGGCCTGTGTGAACTCCCGATACCGGCCCTCCTGCGGACGTTCACCGCGCCAGACCTTCTGCACCTGGTAGCGCCGGAAGGGAAACACCAGATGCCCTGCGTGCTCCAGCACATAGCGGGCAAACGGTACGGTGAGGTCGAAATGCAGTCCCAGCTCATCCCTCTCCCCCTCCTGCGCGTGAAGACGTCGAACGACGTAGATCTCCTTGTCAATCTCCCCCTTGCGGGCAAGCTGGGTGAGGGGTTCTACGGCCCTGGTCTCGATGGGGGAAAATCCGTGCAGCTCAAAGGTCCCTGTGATGACATCGAGGACCTGGTTCTCGATGATCCTCCCGGCAGGAAGGTATTCGGGGAAGCCAGAGATCGGCTTGGGACGGGCCATGGGATCATCAGTCCTTCAGAAATTCAGTGCGGAGGTATGGATTGTTTGCCTTCTCGGCAGCCAGGGTTGTTCCCGGCCCATGCCCCGGCAGGAGCACAGTGTCCTCGGGAAAGTCAGCGACCAGGGAGCGCAGGCTCTCCCGCATCTGGCGAAGATCCGCGCCCGGCAGATCGGTCCGGCCTATGGTCCCCTGGAAGATCACATCTCCGGTCAGCACTACCGTCTGGGTTGCGTCACTGATCCTCAACAGCGTCGAACCCCTGGTGTGCCCGGGGGCGGAATACGGTGTGACCGTGAGTCCCGCCACCTCAAGGGGCTCATGATCCCTCAGCTCTGCGGGCCTTGCCAGCTCATCGGCGCCGAGCAGCTGTTCGATCAGGGGAATCAAGCGCTCCCCCAGCCCCGCGGAGGGCTTGGTCAGCATCGGGTGGTCAGCAGCGGCGCAGTAGACCGGGACATTCCACACCTCGGACAGGGTGGCTGCTGATCCAACATGGTCTAGGTGCCCGTGGGTGCAGAGAATGGCGGCCGGAGTCCACTCCAGGCGGGCCAGGGCTGCGACGATCAGCTCAGAGCCCATGACCCCGGGATCCACCACGAGGCACTGCCCGGAGTCCTCCGGAGCCACGAGAAAGCAATTCGCCCTCCAAGGCGACACGACAATGTTCTCGATGCGCACTGCTCTACCATATGGCAGCCTGTCACCCGTTTGGTACAGCGCCCGCCTATCCCACAGACACCATCGCCCGCTAGATTGTGTCCATGAGCGAACAGCAAGCACCCGCGGATTTCGGTCGCGTCGACTCGGACGGAACCGTGTATGTCCGTGTCGGTGACACAGAACGAAGTGTCGGACAGGTCCCCGACTCCACTCCAGAGGAGGCCATGGCCTTCTACACCCGCCGCTACGAGAACCTGGCCGCTGAGGTGACTCTGCTCGTCTCCCGGGTGGAGGCCCAAGCCATGTCCCCTGAGGAGGCGCGCAAGGCCATCGCGACGGCCCGCGCCAACATCTCCGAGGCGAACGCGGTGGGGGATCTCGCGGCTTTGGATTCCAGGCTGGATGCGCTGGAGGAGCTGCTGCCCGCTCAGATTGAGGCACGGAAGGCGGCACGCGCTGAGCAGAACGCCGCCACCATCACCGCGAAACAGGCCATGGTCGACGAGGCGGAGTCTCTGGCTGCCGGTGAGGACTGGCGGCGCGGAGTTGACCGTTTCCGGGAGCTCTTGGAGGAGTGGAAGGCCCTGCCACGGGTGGACAAGGCCACCGATAATGAGCTGTGGCACCGGTTCAGCTCCGCACGAACTCAGTACACGCGCCGCAGGAAGGCGCATTTTTCAGAGCTCAACAGTCGCCGCGACGAGGCAAAGCGGGTGAAGGAGCAGATCATCGCCGAGGCCACTCCGCTGGCGGAGTCCACGGATTGGGGTCCGACCGCCGGCGCCTTCAGGGATCTGATGGCCCGCTGGAAGGCGGCGGGATCCGCCCGGCGGGCTGACGACGAGACGCTGTGGAAGCAGTTCCGGGCCTTGCAGGACCAATTCTTCAACGCCCGCTCCGCAGCCCAGCAGGCGGTCGATGGCGAGCAGGCTGAGAATCTGGCGACAAAAGTCGCGCTCGTAGAGCAGGCGGAGCAGAATCTTGAGGGTGTGACGGATGTTGACACAGCCAAGAGCCGACTGCGTGATTTCCTCACGAAATTCTCAGAGGTCGGTCATGTTCCCCGCGGCGCAATGCGTGATCTTGACGCCCGTGTGAGAAGGCTCTCGGAGCGCGTGGCCGCTCTGGAGGAGGAACGTTGGCGGCGGACCGATCCCGAGGCCCGCAAACGGGCTGAGGACACCGTCGCGCTCTTCACGTCTCAGGTTGACAAACTCACCCGGGATCTGCAGGACGCCGAGGCCAAGGGGGACTCCCGCAAGATCAAGGACATCAAAAAGTCCCTGGAGACCTACACATCCTGGCTGAACCAGGCCCAGGAAACCCTTCAAGACTTCCGAAACGCGTAGTCACCGGGGCTGGCGGGGAGTGTCCGGACGGTTTCGGGTCCCAGATTCAAGAATTCGTCCGGAAGACGTCGTACACCCCAGGCACACGCCGAATCTGGCTGATCACGTGCCTGAGATGTGTCGGGTCTGGAGCCTCGAAACTGAGGCGGCCGACGAACTTCCTGTTGCCGTCGGAGACCATGGAGACCTCCAAGAGGTCCACGTGAGCCTCGGAGAGCACAGCGCCGACATCCACCAGGAGCCGGGAGCGGTCTATGCCCTCCACCTGCACCGTGACCAGGAACTGCCCCCCGTCGTGGGTATCCCATGACACCTCAATGAGGCGCTCCGGGGTCTCCTGCAGCGCAGGAACATTGGTGCAGTCGCTGCGATGAACAGACACCCCCTCGGTGCGGGTGACGAAGCCGATGATCTCATCGCCCGGGATGGGGTGGCAGCAGCGCGCCAGCTTCACCGCCATCATCGGGTCCCCCTCCACCAGGACCCGGGCATCATTCGCCGCGGTGGAGGGTCGACGTCTCGGTGTGCGTACGACCTCGTCCTCGTTGATGGTGTCAACCGCCTCATCCTCCCCACCGGCGAGTTGAATCAGATGGGTCACCACCGACTGGGGGCTGATGTGGCTCTCGCCGATCGCGATGTACAGGCTGGAGACATCCGCATGTCTCAGCTCGTTCGCCACGGCCGTGAGGTTCTCCAGGGTGAGCAGCCTCTGCATGGGCATTCCCGCGCGCCTCAGCTGCCTGGCAAGCATCTCCTTGCCATTCTCCATCGCCTCATCACGACGTTCGCGAGAGAAATACTGTTTGATCTTCTGCCGCGCCCGGCTGGAGGCGACGAAGCCCAGCCAATCTCGGCTCGGGCCGGCGTTCTGGGATTTGGAGGTGAGCACCTCCACCTTGTCGCCCTGGGCGAGTTTCGTGGACAGGGCGACGAGCCGGCCATTGACGCGCGCCCCGATGCAGCGGAAACCCACCTCCGTGTGGACCGCAAATGCGAAGTCGACGGGGGTGGCGCCCACAGGAAGGGCAATCACCTCACCTTTCGGGGTGAACACGTAGATCTCGTCGGCATTGATCTCGAACAGCACAGAGTCCAGGAACTCGGTGGGGTCCTCGGTCTCCTTGCTCATCACCCTGAGCTGATGCATGGCCCGCAGCCCCGCCTCCTCCGGGGTGACGCCATTGCGCAGATTCTCCTTGTACTTCCAGTGGGCGGCGACACCGTATTCGGCTCGACGGTGCATTTCATGAGTTCGGATCTGGAGCTCGACAGGCTCGCCGCGGTCGCCGAGCACCGTCGTGTGCAGCGACTGGTACATGTTGAACTTCGGATTGGCTATGTAGTCCTTGAAACGCCCTGGGATCGGCTTCCATCTGGCATGGGCGACGCCAAGAACCCCATAACAGGTCATCGTGTCCTCCACCAGTACCCGTAGCCCGATCAGGTCGTAGATGTCGGAGAAGTCACGGCCGCGGACCATCATCTTCTGGTAGATGGAGTAGTAGTGCTTCGGTCGGCCGTAAACGGTCGCCTTGATCTTGTATTCGGACATGAGGTCCTGGAACTGGGCTATCAACTCCCGCAGGTAGCGGTCCCGCTGAGGTGCCTGCTGAGCCACCAGATCGGCGATCTCGGAGTACACCTTGGGCTCGATGGCCTGGAACGACAGGTCTTCCAGCTCCCACTTGATGGTGTTCATGCCCAGGCGGTGAGCCAGCGGCGCGAAGATGTTGAGCGTCTCCGTGGCAATCCGGACCTGCTTGTCTGGGCGCAGGAAACCTATGGTCCTCATGTTGTGAAGCCGGTCTGCGAGTTTGATGATCAACACCCGAACCTCTTCCGAGGTGGCCATGATCATCTTGCGGATGGTCTCTGCCTTGGCGGTCTCCCCGTAGGTGACCTTGTCGAGTTTCGTGACGCCGTCAACCATCCGCGCCACCTCTTCAGAGAACTCCTCCTTCAGCTCCTCCAGTGTGTAGTCAGTGTCCTCGACAGTGTCATGCAGCAGCGCGGCAACGATCACGGGCTCTGTCATGCCGAGCTCAGCGAGAATCGTGGCGACAGCCAGCGGGTGCGTGATGTACGGGTCACCGGATTTGCGCTTCTGACCTCGGTGCAGTGCCTCAGCGCGGCGGTAGGCCCGCTCTATCAGCTTCAGATCGGCCTTAGGGTGACTGGAGCGAACGATGCGTAACAGGGGATCAAGGATGGCCGAACGCGGTTGCACCGCCCCCAGTCTGGCCAGGCGGTGACGCATCCGCAGGCGAGGCTGCTCGGGGCCGCTGGTCAGGCGTCGCAACGCCGCGTGCTCTGTCACCTGCTCAGCCATGAGTGAATTCTAGTGGCAGGCAACGCCTCTACGAGCTGATCAGTCATGTTCCCCCGATAATTCAGGGCGCTGTGCTCTTCTCACCACGATGAGCTGATCCCCGGTCTCTATCCGGCCCGCAGTCGAGTCGTAGAAGCGTCGCAGGGTGCCGTTGCGCAGGATGCCGATCACCCGCTCCCCGGTCAGGCTGTTCGGGGACTGCCCAACCTCGTGGGCTGTCGCCTGCCGCTGGGAGACCTCCAGCCCCGTGCCTGCGGTCAGCAGATCCTGGATGATCGCCCCAAGCTCTGGCCCAACAGCCGACAGGCCCAGCAGTCGGCCGACGGTGTCGGATGACGTCACCACCGAAGTCGCCCCCGACTGGCGCACCAGGGGAACATTGTCCTGCTCCCGGACACTGACTACGATTCCCGCCCCCGGATTCAGCTGCCGCACCGTCAGGGTGGTCAGGATTGCGGCATCATCCCGAGACAGGCAGATGATGACCTTGCGCGCCTTCGACACCTCGGCGCGCCGCAGCAGATCCCGGTGGGTGCCATCCCCAAGGAAGGCAGCAAGACCATCAAGATTGGCCTCACTGACCGCCACCTCACTGCTGTCGATGACGACGATTCTGTCGTCGACCTCCCCATGACGACGCAGCGTGTTGATTGCGCTGCGTCCCTTGGTGCCATAGCCGATGACAACAACATGATTGCGCATTCTCATCCTCCACTGCAGGTCTCGGATACTCCGGCTTCCCTCATTGGCGAGCACGGCGATGGTGGTGCCGACCAGGAGCACCAGGAAGCCGACGCGCATCGGGGTGATGAGGACGGCGTTGATGAGCCGGGCATGCGCTGCGAGCGGCGTGATGTCACCGTAGCCGGTGGTGGTCATGGTGACCGTCGAGTAGTAGAGCGCGTCGATGAAGCTCACTCCATCGTGCCGCACATTGTCGACGTAGGAGTCACGATCCAGCCACACGATCACAGTGCTGAACAACAGCAGGACCAACGCCAGTACGGCGCGTTTGCCAAGCTCCCGCAGCGGCCTCACCTGGAGCCTGGGCATGCTCACCAAGGAGGTGGCATACCCCCTTGCCGCAGGTTTCCTCAGCTTGCCCACAGCCTCAGCATCCCTAGACCGTCAGGACAGCAGAACAGCTGTCGATTCCCTCCGACTCCAGCCGACCCCGACCGCCAAGGGCTGAAAGCTCCAGGAGCACGCTCACATGGACGAGATCCGCCCCCAGCCGTTTCAGCAGGGCGGCTGTGGCCGTCACTGTGCCGCCTGTCGCCAGGACATCATCAACCACGAGCACGCGCGCCCCTGCGACGAGCGCGTCGGCGTGCATCGTGAGGGTCTCGGTGCCGTACTCAAGGTCGAAGGACTCCGTGAGCACCTCACGCGGCAGCTTCCCAGGCTTCCGGACAGGCACGAAGCCAGCATTCAGAGCCAGAGCGACGGGAGCCGCGAAAATGAATCCCCTGGCCTCCATCCCCACCACCACATCAATGTCATGGGGTGCTGAAGCGACGATGTCGTCGACGGCCTGACGAAAGCCCTCCGGTGAGGCCAGAAGGGGCGTGATGTCCTTGAACATCACACCGGGCTTCGGCCAGTCTGGCACATCCGCGATCAGGCTGGTGACCAGGCTCATGAGCGCTTCCGTTTCCGCTGCTCCCTGCTCAGCTTGGATCTGCGCTCCTGCCGGGGAGCTGCGACGGATGATTCATCCTCCGGCGTCTCCGCCTTCTTCTCGCTCCGGGCTCGTTCCCGCTCAGCCCTGCGCTCCAGGTTCGCCCGGTGGGCGATCTGCTCTGGTTCGCGTTCCTTCATCTGCGCCAGCAGTGGGGTGGCGATGAAAATCGACGAGTACACGCCGGCGATCATGCCGATGAACAGGGCAAGTCCCAGATCGGCCAGGGGACCGCTGTGCAACATGGCTCCGCCTATCAGCAGCGCAGTCACGGGGAGGATGCCGATGACGGTTGTGTTCAGGGAGCGAATCAGGACCTGGTTCACCGCAAGGTTGGCAGCCTTGCTGTAGGTCATCCTGGAGTCGTCCAGCTTTCTAGTGTTCTCTGTGACCCGATCGAAGACCACGACCGTGTCATAGAGGGAATACCCGAGAATCGTGAGGATGCCGATCACTGTGGCCGGCGTGACGGTGAAGCCCGCCAACGCATAGATGCCGACGGTGACCACCAGATCGTGTGCCAGGGCGATCACCGCAGCCAAGGACATCTTCCAGTTCCTGAACCAGAATCCGATGAGAACCATCACCAATGCGATGAACACCACGAGGGCTATGAGAGCCTGCCGGGAGATCTGCTCTCCCCAAGAGGCACCGATGGCAGTGTAGGTGACGTCCTTCGGGGCGACACCTGCCATCTCAGCCACAGCGGTTCGCACGGACGCTGTCTCATCAGGGTTGAGTGCTCTGGTCCGAATGCGGACGTCGTTCTCCCCCAGGGAGAAGACCTGGGCATCCAGGTCCGGAACATCGAAGGCTGCGACCTTGCCGCGCACCTCATCAACTGTGGAGGATGTGACGGTCAGCGGGACCTGGAAGTCGGTTCCGCCGCGGAACTCGACACCCAGGTTGACTCCCCTGATGATCAGCCCGATGACGCAGATCGCCAGCACAATGCCGGAGAAGATGTACCAAAATTTGCGTTTGCCCACGAAATCGTAGGACAGCTGGCCTGTGTAGAAACGGTGGGCGAGCCCGTGCTTGGTTGACATCAGGCCTCCTTGGCGATGCGGGTGCGACGGCTGCGGCGTCCGAGCAGGGAGTCTCGGGTGACGCCCATGTGGCTGGCGTCGAGACCGGACAGCTTATGTCCTTGCCCGAAGAACTTCGTGCGGCCCAGCAGCAGGACCAGCGGCTTGGTGAAGAAGAAGCAGACTGCGAGGTCAATGAGGGTTGTCAGGCCAAGCGCGAACGCGAAGCCCTTGACGCCGCCCACAGCCAGAATGAACAGCACAACCGCTGAGATGATGGACACCAGGTCAGCCACGATGATGGTGGAGCGTGCTTTCTGCCACCCTGTCGTCAAAGCAGATCTCAGGCTCCGCCCGTCGCGGATCTCGTCTCGGATGCGTTCGAAGTAGATGATGAAGGAGTCCGCCGTCACACCGATGGCGACAATGGCCCCCGCGATGGCGGGCAGGTTGAGAGTGAAACCCATCGCCTCGCCCAGGATGACCATCGAGGCGTAGGTGAAGAGCGCAGCCACCCCGAGGGAGCCGATGACAACCAGACCAAGGCCCCGGTAGTACGCCAGACAGTAGAGGATCACCAGCCCCAGGCCCACGATGCCCGCAATCAGACCGACCTTCAGCTGCTCACCGCCCAACGTCGCCGAGACCGTCTCGACCTGCGAGGGCTCAAAGGTCAGCGGAAGCGCACCGAAGTTGAGCACGTTCGCCAGCTCTGCGGCGCTCTCGGGGGTGAAGTTTCCCGAGATCTGAGCCTGCCCGTTCGTGATGCCCCTCTCGACGCGGGGAGCCGACTGCACAACGCCATCCAGCACCACGGCGAACTGGTTGCCGGGGGCCTGCTTCGAGGCCATGGCCGTGGTCATCTCACTGAAGACGCTGGCCCCGTCGGAGTCAAACTCCAGCGTCACGACCGGCGTTACCTCACCCTGAGGCACACCGGAACTCGCCTTGACCACACGTTGGCCGATGATTCCCACAGGCCCGAGGAGATACTTCTGGGTGCGGGAGGCATCACAGGCCACGGTGGCCTGATCAAGCTTGGCAGCCACTTTGTCACCGCACTTGTAACCGCTGAGCATTGCGGTGTCCTGGCTCGTCGGGGTGTAGGCCAGCACCTCAGAGACCGGGAGCTGGGAGCCCACATCACCAGGATCTGGAGTTGGGGTCGGGAGCCCCGGCAGGGTCGGGTCGGACTGAGACGTGACCTGCTGCGCCTGGAGCACGGGCCGGAAGGTCAGCTGAGCTGTACTGCCGATGAGATCCACCAAGTCGCTGCGCTGCACATTGGGCGCGGAGACGACGATATGCCGGTCACCGGAGGTGGTGACGGAGGCCTCCCCAATGCCCAGGCCGTCGACGCGCTTTTGGATGATGTCCTTTGCCAATTCCAGGGACTGCCTGTCCACCGTGGCGTTCGTCGCGGTCAGGGTGATCGTCATGCCACCCTGCAGATCCAAGCCCAGCTTCGGGCTCCAGCTGTTCGTGGAGGCCATGATGCCGAACAAGGCGGCAATGGCCGCCAAGAAGACGATCAGGGTCAAACCTGGACGGGGCTTTCGGGATGCCGTTGCCATGCGGTCTCGTCTCAGTTCTTCTCGGTCTGGGTAGTCTTCGCCGAAGGCTCAACGGCCTCCTGGCCGGCGACTTCTGTCGTTTCTTCCTCCGGGGAGTCCGGCGTGGTCGGCTCCTCATCCGCGTCCACCTCGTCGGTGAACTCGAATTCCTCCTCATCCGCGGTGGCGGTGCGGGCGATGGCCTGCTTCACGATGGTGACCTCGACCTCGGGAGCCAACTCGACGATGGCCTGGGTGTCAGCCAGGTGCCGGATGGTGGCGAAGATGCCGCTGGTGAGCATGACCCTGTCTCCGGGCTGCATCGCATCGATCTCCGCCTGACGCTCCCTCATTTTCTTCTGTTGAGGCCGGATCATGAAGAGATACATCGCCCCGAACAGCACTGGAATCAGGATCCACGAGAGATCAGCAGGCATTTATTCTTTCCTCACCAAACAGCTTGTGTATACGCCGTGGGTCAGGATAGCTCACTCGAACAGCGGAGACTCACCAGACGGCGGGGTGAGGCCCAGGTGCCCCCATCCCGCGTGGGTCGCGATACGACCCCTCGGGGTGCGCATCATCAGACCCTCACGGATGAGGAACGGCTCAGCGACCTCGGAGACGGTCTCGGTCTCCTCACCTACGCTCAGAGCCAGTGTGGAAAGGCCGACAGGGCCACCTCCGAACAGCGTGCAGAGGTTTCTCAGCACCGCCCGGTCCAGGCGGTCGAGGCCCCGATCATCGACCTCGTAGAGTTCCAGGGCGGCTCGGGCATGTTCCCGCTTGACGATCGAGTGGCCGTTGACCTGCGTGTAGTCACGCACTCTGCGCAGCAGCCGGTTCGCTATGCGGGGAGTGCCGCGGGAACGCCCCGCGATCTCATCGGCGGATCCCTGTCCCAGCTCAATGTCGAGCTTCCTCGCGGAACCAGCCACGATCACCGCCAGGTCGCTGGTGTCGTAGAACTCCAGCTGGGCGGTGAAACCGAAGCGATCCCGCAGCGGCCCGGGCAACAGGCCAGCCCGGGTGGTGGCCCCGACGAGCGTGAACGGAGGAAGCTCAATGGGGATGGCTGTAGCCCCCGGCCCTTTGCCAACCACCACATCGACACGAAAATCCTCCATGGCCAGGTACAGCATCTCCTCGGCGGGCCGTGCCAGACGGTGGATCTCGTCGAGGAACAGTACATCGCCCGCGTCCAGGCCGGAAAGGATCGACGCCAGGTCCCCCGCATGTTGGATCGCGGGACCAGAGGAGATCCTGAGATTCACGCCCAACTCGGCAGCGATGATCATGGCCAGCGTCGTCTTGCCGAGCCCCGGCGGACCAGACAACAGCACATGATCCGGGCTGGTTCCGCGATGCCGGGCTGCGTCCAGCACCAACCCCAGCTGGTCGCGCACGCGGGGCTGCCCCTCGAACTCCCCCAGCCGTTTTGGTCGCAGCGCTGACTCGTAGTCCGACTCCTCAAAACGGCCCAGGGGATCCATCTCAGACGGCTTCACAGCTTGCCTCCTCACCGTTTCGCCAGGGCGCCGAGGGCAGCGCGCATCAGCTGAGCGACGGGAGCTCCCCCAGCCGCCAGATCCGCCACGGCATCGCATGCCGTGGCGGCCTCACGGCTGGACCATCCGAGTCCCTGCAGCCCCTCGCTCACCTGCTCACGCCACAGCTCTGAGTCTGGGACAACTGGCGCGGGTGCTGGCGCAGCGTCGTCCAGCAACAGCAGGCCGGCCTTGTCCCGCAGCTCCAGAACCAGTTTCTGGGCGCTCTTGTTGCCGATGCCCGGCACACGACACAGAGCCTTGAGGTCCTCCGCAAGGATCGCGCGTTTGAATTCCGCGGGGGGAAGCACCGAGCAGATGGCCAGGGCAACCTTGGGCCCCACACCCGATGCGGACTGGGCGAGTTCAAACGCATCCCGCTCCTCCGCACTGGAGAATCCATAGAAGGTCAGCGAATCCTCACGCACCACCAGCGAGGTGTGGATCGTGCCAGCCTCCCCCGGTCGCAGGGAAGCGGCCGTGGTTGGTGTGCAGTGCCCCCTGAACCCCACTCCCCCGACATCGATCACAAACCAGGTGGTGCCCGCGGCCACGACGGTGCCAGTCAGCTGAGAGATCATCACTTTCCTCTCGCAGCAGCCACGAGAGCCGCATATCTGTTCGTGTGCCCGCCACGCCAGGCGTGGCAGACGGCCAGGGCCAGCGCATCAGCGGCATCTGCGGGGCGTGGTGGGGCACTCAGCTTGAGGATGCTTCTGACCATGGACATCACCTGCTGCTTATCGGCCCGGCCGGAGCCCGTGACCCCAGCCTTGATCTCGCTGGGGGTGTGAAAAGTCACGGGCAGCCCTCGCCTCGCCGCCACCAGGGCTGCGACCCCCGCAGCCTGGGCTGTGTCGATCACCGACGCGGTGTTGTGCTGGGCGAAAACCCTCTCAATGGCGATGACGTCCGGCCGGTATTCATCGAACCAGGATTCAAGGCCGGCTTCGACCTCCAAGAGCCGGGTGGCAAGGTCCAGCATGCGGCTGGTGCGCACCACCCCGACGGCCACGAAACGCGGAGGCCTCCCAACCGTGCCGTCAACGACTCCCACACCGCATCGGGTCAGGCCGGGATCAATCCCCAGAATACGCTTCATCTCGAACATCAGTTCGGATTGTAGCCGTTACTCCTCGGAGTCGAGCGCCGCGGCGACATCGTCAGTGAGATCCAAGTTCGTGTAGACATTCTGCACGTCGTCGGAGTCCTCTAGGGCATCAATGATGCGGAAGATCTTCTGGGCCAGTTCGACGGTGTCAACCTCTTGGTCGAAGGATGCGACGAACTGCACCTCAGATGAGTCGTAGTCGAATCCGGCGGCCTCCACAGCCTTGCGGACCTCGACAGTGTCGTTGGGGTCGCAGACAGCCTCCCAGGTCTCCCCCTCGTCGTTGACTTCCTCCAGGCCAGCCTCCAACGCAGCCTCCAGCAGATCGTCCTCGGCGATGTCCCGGCCGTCCTGCCTCTTGGGCACAACCACGACGCCCTTGCGGGAGAACAGCCGTTGCACGGAACCGACATCAGCCATGGTCCCGCCGTTGCGGGTGACCGCCACCCGGACATCCGAGGCCGAGCGATTCCGATTGTCGGTCAGGCACTCGATGAGGATCGCGATGCCGGACGGCCCGTAGGCCTCGTACATGATGGTCTCGTAGTCGGCTCCCCCTGACTCCGCACCGGAACCGCGTTTGACCGCGCGATCGATGTTGTCGTTGGGCACACTCGACTTCTTCGCCTTCTGGATGGCGTCGTAGAGCGTGGGGTTGCCCGCCGGGTCTCCGCCCCCAAGCCGGGCCGCCACCTCCACATTCTTGATCAGCTTGGCGAACAGCTTGCCGCGCTTGGCGTCAATGACCGCCTTCTTGTGCTTGGTGGTAGCCCATTTGGAGTGGCCGCTCATCTATTCCGCCCTCTATGTAGAGATCAATGTGCATCGGTGAGCTTAGCTCACTGAGCGGGGATGCCCTTGACGTAGAGGGTCACGCCATCACGGACCTCATAGCCCAGGACGCGGTTCAGCCAGTCAGCCACAGCCTTGTCCCTGGTGTCGACGCCGATGCCCGCCGCCGGGCAGCCGGAATCGGCCATCGAGTGCATAGCCCGGGCAAGGAGAGACTGAGCCACACCACGGTGACGGTGACCATCAGCCACCCCCAGACGATCACACCAGCCTTCCATGACCCCATCCAGGCCGGCTCCGTCATCAGTGCCGGAGAGGCAATACCCGACGACCTCCCCGTCCTGAAGCGCAACCCACGACCAGTCAGCCCTGAAGGTGTCGGCCTGAAGTGATTCCCGCCACGCCTGCTCCGACACCGAGGATGTGAAGCATGCGTTGTGCAGAGTCAGGATCTGGGAACTCAGCCCCTCAGTGAAGATCTCGAAGTGGATTCCCGGGATCTCAGCCGGGTGGGGCAGCTGGTCCAGGTTGCGGTGCATGTCGATGAAATACCGCTCCACCGTGAACCCCCTGCTCTCCAACAAACGCTGCAGCCCAGGCTGCAGCATCTCCCCGTAACAGCCCAGCCAGAGCTCCTCCCCCGGACGGTGTTCATCACGCCAGGCGATGGCCTGTTGCTCCTGCCAGCTCAACAGGGCGCTCCCGATGCCCTGGTAGCGATGTGTCGGATGCACCCCACCGATGAGATAGATGCGCAACGGATCCGGCTCCGGCGCCCGGAAGGAGCATCCGAATGCCAGGAGACTTCCGTAGGAGTCCCAGCCGCCGACGGCATCGGCTTCCTGCAGATCGAAGTCGACTCCAACGACGCGGTCAATGGCCGGCATCAGGGAGTCGTCCAGGGCTGCGAGCTGAGCACGCAGACCCGTGACCTCGTCCCAGTCATCCATGGTCAGGAAACGCCAGTGCAGGTGTCCTTCGACATATGGCTCCACGGGACCTCCTCAGCGTTCCTGAACCCAGATACGGCCGGCGGATGGTTCACGAGGCGTGGTCTGCTGCCACAGACGCCGCCACCTGGGCATCGGCTCGGTGACAGGCGGTGGCGCGGGGTTCTGAACAGCCCACCAAGACAGCGCTCCCGTGTGGAACAGCGCGCCAACCGCCGCCTGCAGCTCACTTGTTGTCCGTTCCAGCGTCTTGCCCCGGACATACACGGGCGCGCCGAAGCGGACGAAAATCCGCGGCCTGCGTTTGAGCGCCAGACGCAGCACCTCGTTCAGCTTGAAGGTGCCGAGCATGGCCACGGGAACCACAGGGATGCCGTGAAGCTTCGCGAGCTCAGCGGCCTCGGTGCTGAACTCACCCACACCACCGTCGACAGTGGATGGATCAGAGAACAGTGCGACGCTTCGCCCCCGCGTGAGGGCACCGCTGGGATTGTGGTTCCGGGTCCTCAGCCGGGGTGGCAGAACAGCCTTCAGAACCTGCCAGTCGAGCACCCCCTGCCCATTGACTGCGAAGACCACCGGCCCCTCCAGGCCCTCCAACGCGTCGAGGCCTGCCACCCGGTACTCCAACCGCCAGGTCAGCGGGTGCAGAAGGTTTGGTATCTCACTGAGATCAGATCTCCCGAGCCGGTCGCGACGGCGGACAGTGGGTTCGGGCGCTCCTTCGGGGCGACGATGCCCGTAGCCGAATCCAGACCGGGCGAACCGCAGCATGTCAGCAGGCCACGTGATCATCGTGGCTCCCCTGCGACGGTCCCTGGAGCGTGCAGATAGGATGCTCTGAGATCATCCCCCAACGTCTGCCTGCACAACTCAAGGGCATCTTCCAGCCTGGTTGCAGCACGATGACCCAGAACCCGCGCTGATGTGCGGTCCGCACCCACCCAGATCACCTCATCTAGCTGGGAGGCGGCCCGCTGAATGGCGTACCAGGTGTGGAACACCGCCAGCGGATGATGGGCATTGTGCTCCCGATAGAGCTTCAGATACCAGGTGTCCGTGCAGGCCCGCTCCTCAAACCTCTCCCGGATGATGCGGGGATCGCGGGTCTCGGGGAGGACCTTGGTGAAGAAGTCGGATGCCGGGGCCTGGGTTCGATTCGAGAAGACGCGGCTGAGCGGATGGAAGGCCACCACCGATCCGCCAGGCGCCACCAAGGGGCCGTCGCTGTCCATGCCCGTGGCCCGCACCAACGCATGGTGCGCTGCGCTGATGGGTGAGCCGACCGGATCTCCGGGATCGAAGCTGCTTCCCCACACCGACGTGATCAGCACGTGGGACTGGGACGCGGGAACAGCGTTGGCAGCATGCCACACCTCGTGTGCCCGTGACAGAACCTGGGCGGGATCGCCGCCCACGACATCGCACAGCTCGTAGTCTGCGAGGGGAGCTCCATGGAGTCGCTGCGCGCCCTGACGCGGCATCACCGCCACGAACTGGCGAGCTGTGGCGTAGGACAGCTGCTGGGGCAGCCGCCATTCCCATTCCCGTCGATTGAGGAAACCCAGCGGCCGCTGCAGGAAGGGCTGCCCGAGGACCGCCGTGATGGCGAAAACCGGCACCTCGCCCAGGATGGCTGCCGACACCTCGCCGCAGGCCGCGTGGCCACCCTCCAACCCGGATATCCGGTTGATGGTGCTCACGTCGGTGGCTCCGGCCGCAAGCAGGCAGCGAGGTCTCGGCCCGTGGCTGACGTCCACGGCCACCACCAGATCCGAGGTCGCGATGCGCGGGGACAGCCTCACGGGATGGTTCCCAACGGTGGCCACTGCCACCAATCCCGAGTCGGTGACGTCATGGCTGGTGATCATCCCATCCGGCAGGAATGAGGACGCCACTCGATCGCCGAGCGCGACGACAATGTCCTGGCTGCTCCAGCGTGGGCCGAGTCCCCCTGCGATCACGATCGACACGTCATCGACTCGGCTGCGTGCGGCCTGCTCCAGGACACGCTCCACGATGCCGCGGCGAATGTCGAAGCGCATCATCGGCTGCACGGGGTCCACGTTGCCGACAACGATGGTCAGCCTCATGCCTGGTCTCAGCCTGGCCGCCAACGGCTCGGATCCGCTGGGCGTCGCCAGAGCCTGGTCGATCAGGGCAGTGGGGTCTGAGGAGGGCATCGCCTCCGGCGGATAGATGACCCGTGTGCCTGTGGGGAACTGCTGAAGGTTGACGCTGCTGCCTGCCAGGGTGATCAGGGGTGGGGTTTGGTCATCCACGTAGAGCAGGAAACCGGGCCGGCTCATGACGGCAGCCTCCACCGGGGCTGGACTGCGTTGGAGGGCCAGTCGATGATCGACCATCCGGACTGCTTGGCAGCCCGCATCAATCCGATGTCGGGGCTGACGGCCACGGGATTGCCGACGGTCCGCAACATCGGGAGGTCGACGTGGCTGTCGGCATAGGCGAATGAGGCGTCGAGGTTGATGCCGTGCAGGCCGGCGTAGTGGGTCAGCCAGGCGGATCGTGAATCGCCCACCAGGGGCGGACCGGTCAGGAAGCCGGTGCACACCCCATCGGCGTCGGTGGCCAGGTCGGCGGCGACGATGTGGTCGAACAGCCCCTCGAAAGGGCGGGTCAGCGGGCGGATCACCCCGGTGATGAGGATGGTCGTGTGCCCGGCATCGCGATGCTCACGGATTCGCCTGACCGCTCCGGGAGAGGTGCGGTCGAGCACGAATGGCGTCAGACGCTCATCCACGAAGCGCTCCAGATCCGCCAGCCTGGCGCCCTCGTAGCGGCGGTAGACCTGCCGGAGGAAGACCCCGCGGTCCTTGCGTTCGGCTCCGAGATAGTTCGGAAGCTGGGTCGCCACCTTGAACAGCTCACCGGCTCGTTCCACCAACGACAGCTCAGGCAGGCGCAGCCACAGGTAAGTCTCGATGACGTTGGTTGTCATGACGGTGCCGTCGAGATCGAAGGCGGCGAGCACCGTCCCGGGCTCTTTGGCCGGCTTGAGTTCCTTGAAGGTGGCCGAGCGAGCCTTCCGGCGCCTCCTGGCCGCCTCCAGTCGGCGAATGGGGCCGGTGATGGCCGGCGTGTGCACCTCTTCGATGTAGCTCGTCCAGTCAAGAGCCGCGGAGTCGAAACCAAAGACCTCCTTGTCCGCCTCATGGAGGCTGTTGTGCAGAGCCAGGGTGCAGTCGTCCACGAAGTGCAGCTCGGATTGCAGATATTCGCCGTACAGTCGCAGGTACTTGTTGAGAAAGTCGAGTTGCTTGGCCGTCCTGTCGAGTGCGCGAGCGGCCTCAAGGGTTCTCTTCCCGCGGGGGGCGAAACTCAGCAGCCGGTTCCCAATGCTGACACCCTTGCCTGCGAACCAGAGCTTGCGCTCGATGGGCTCTGGGCCGGGAAAGTTCCACGTCGCCAGCGGCTGGGAGCCCTCACCTGTGGTGTAGGGGTGACGCGAGAAATAGGCCCGGATGTGCTCGTAGATGCCGCGGAAGGTCAGCGGGTTTCTGGCTCCCGAGGAGCAGTGGTAGAACTCAGGCTCCCCCACCTTCGGCTGGGTGGCGCACACCGCCACGATGGTGTTGACCACGAAATCGCAGGGGATGATGTCGATCACGGCATCGGGCGAGGCCGGGAACTCAGGAAGCTGGCCCCGGCCATAGGCCAGAATGATCGGGTCAGCCATCTTGAAGCCCTCAATCCACCCGGGATGGGGGAAGCGCAGCGACGACTCGACGATCGCCGGACGCACCACCGAGACCCTCATGTCCTTGCACAGATCAACGACGACGGCCTCCCCCATCGCCTTCGCGAAGGTGTAGACGTCAGTCCAGCCGAGGGACCGAGCACGTTCCGTCCCGGCCGCGATGAGCTCCTCCTTCACCCATTCGAGCCTGCGGCGCTCCGTGTCCTCGCTGGTGGTGAGGTATCCGGCTCTCCGGTGCAGCTTCTCCGCCTCCCTGCGGAGAATGGTCAGCTGCTTCGAGGTGCGAGAGCGGGCCTCGACGAGGTCCGTCATAGCCAGCGCCGCACGTGTCTCAGCCTCGTAGTCGACATTGTGTGGGTGCGCAGCCTCCGGGATGGGGCCCCGTCGCCGTCCCGCCGTGTACGCCGTCGAGATGTGGACATAGTGAGGGATGCGCTCCAGATTGCCCTGCGCATCCGAGCAGGACTCCCTGAAACGGGTCAGCAGGGCCTTGGTGCCTAGAACATTGGTCTTGAAGGCTGCGTCAATGGGAGGATCGAAGGAAACGTCGCCTGCGCAGTGCACGAGCACATCAATGTCGCGTGGCAGCTCAGGCACATCAGGCAAGTCGCCCTCAATCACCTCCATCCGGCTGGCCATCAGGTCCTCAACGGAACCGGCCTTGGCCACTAGCTCCTTGAAGATGGGCTTCCTGAGCAGGGTCGCGACCCGGCTGGCGGCAGACAACGATCCCTTGCGTCGCACCAGGACCGCGGTTCTGGTGTCGGGGCACTCGGTGAGGAACTTCCAGAGCATCTGCTCGCCGATGAAGCCGGTGACCCCTGTCATCGCGATCTTCTTGCCGGCCAGGATCTCTGGGATCCTTCCGGTCAGGAGCGGCGGGGTGTGCAGCCTCACGGACTCAGCTGCCCCGAAGGCAGTGCGGGGGGCGCTCATGCCTTCCCACCGGCGTTCTGCGGACCCGCCTCGACGATGGCCTCAGCCAGGCTGAACCGCCCCAGGTACAGGGCCGTTCCAATGATCGCCCCCTCAACACCATCGGGTACCAAGGCGCGCAGGGCATGCAAGTCTTTCAGGGACGAGATCCCCCCAGAGGCGATGACAGGAGCGCTGGTACGGGCGCACACCGCACTCAGAAGCTCCACGTTGGGCCCCGTCAGCATGCCGTCGGATGTGACGTCGGTGACCACGAACCGGGAACACCCGGCTGCGGCGAGACGATCCAGGGTCTCAGTCCAGGGCCCGCCCTCCGTCGTCCAGCCGCGGGCGGCGAGGCGCTCACCACGCACATCAAGGCCGATGGCAACCCGGTCACCGTGACGGCCGATGATCTGCTCACACCACTCGGGCCGTTCCAATGCCGCGGTACCGATGTTCACGCGACGGCATCCGGTGGCCAGCGCACGGTCGAGGGACTCGTCGTCACGTATTCCCCCGGAAAGCTCCACATCAATATCAAGTTGAGCGATGATCTCAGCCAGCAACGGGATATTGGTTCCATGTCCGAATGCGGCGTCAAGATCAACCAGGTGAATCCAGGAGGCCCCCTCCTCCTGCCACCTCAAGGCAGCCGCCAGAGGATCGCCGAACTCCTTCTGGGTTCCCGCGACTCCTTGGACGAGTTGGACGGCCTGACCATCCTGCACATCAACTGCAGGCAACAGTTGCAAAGGTTCCACGATGGCACACCCTACCGTGAAGCCAGACTGGGTGACAGACTGATGTGGACGCGATCAATTCGGCATCGCGAGGTGAAGGAAAAGGCCTCGAACATCTAATCAAGCGCTCCCTCCGAATAATGCATTTCTTGATCATCCACTCTTGCCAGCGCAGCTCTGAGCCCTCTTTCCTGCGCGTCAAGGCTCAGGACCTCGACAGGCGGCAGGTGGATGAACCCGGCACGGAAGCGGCTGCCAGCCAGCTCCAGTGAGCTGTGATGCAGCATCAGATACAGCAGAGCGTTGCAGGCATAGCTTCCCGCCGACAGCGAGCTGTCAGCGGGGACACCCACCTTCCGGACGGCCCTCATCATGGCCTTGACAGGCAACGACGTGAAGTGAGCGGCAGGCCCAGAGTCCACGACGGGCACATCCACCGGCTGCGCACCGGAGTTATCCGGGATCCTGGCGTCTATCAGATTGATGCCGACACGCTCGAAGGTGAGCCCAGTCGCTCCCGCCGAAAGTCCCAGGCAGACCACATGCCGCGGCCGGTGCCTAGCCAGGAGCTCCGGCACTCGTCGTCCGAGAGCCTCGAATTCCACAGGCAGCACCTCAGTTGCCGTCTCGGAGCTGAAACGCCGCACCAGCTCCTCCGACGGGTTGCTCGCCGCTCCGGCGAAAGGCTCGAAGCCAGTCAGCAGGATCGTCACAGCCGTCAGGATATCCGGGTTTGCACTCATCAGGACCGGTGACGTGCCACAGTGGGGCCATGAGCAGACAATGGGATCCCTTGCCGCGTGAGCTGGAGGAGCAGGCCAGGCAGGCTCGGCGTGTGCTGGTGCTAACCGGGGCAGGCATGTCGGCTGAGTCCGGGGTGCCGACCTTCCGTGACGAGTCTGCGGGGCTGTGGGCACGGTACTCTCCTGAGGCGATGGCCACCGAGGAGGGGTGGCGTGCCGATCCTGAACTGGTGTGGGCCTGGTATCTGTGGCGCATCGGGATCGTCGCCGCCACCACCCCGAATGCAGGGCATGCCGCACTGGCTCAATGGGCCAGGCGCCGCAGCCCCAACGCCTCACTGGAGCGGTTGGACATCGTGACCCAGAACATCGACGACCTGCACGAGCGGGCCGGATCCGAGGTCCTAGCCCATCTACACGGCAGGCTTGACCGCTTCCACTGCATCGACTGCGGCAGTCCAGGAACCCCAGATCTGTCCCAGGCCTCGGAGAAGCCGCAACTCAGGGTTGCCCCGAGCCGCTGCGCTGTGTGCGGCGGCGATCTGAGACCGAGCATCGTCTTCTTCGGTGAACCCCTCAGCTCAGCCGACATCGACGCGGGCGTGGCGGCAGCTAAGAGCGCCGACCTGACGCTGGTGGTGGGCACCTCGTCGATCGTCTACCCAGCAGCCGCCCTGCCGGGAATCGCCCTGCAGGCGGGCTCCTTCGTCGCGGAAATCAACCCCGAACCAACCGGCATGAACTGTCACCTGCCGTGGCGCACAACAGCAGCCGTCGGCCTGCCCGAATTGCTAGATGCCCTGTCAGCCGACTGACGTCAGCCAGTTGCGCAGCAACCTGGCCCCTGCCACACCAGACTTCTCAGGATGAAACTGAGTCGAATAGACGTTGCCACATTCCACGGCGGCAATGAAGGCACTGCCATGACGTGCGGTCGTGACCCGGAGTTCACCGGGCACATAGGGATTGCTCGTCAAATGGGTGGCTGCGTAGCTGTGGACGAAATAGAACCGTTCATCCCGGATGCCGTCGAACAGCCTGCTACCTGCGGGGGCATCGACAGTGTTCCAACCCATGTGGGGAAGCCGAGACGCCACCAGCCGCCTAACCTCCCCCGGCCACACCCCCAGCCCCTCAGCAATGCGGCCATGCTCGTCACCTGAGTCGAACAAGATCTGATGCCCGACGCAGATGCCGAGAAGCGGACGCCCAGAGGCCAACCATTCGCGCAGCAGCTCCACTCCCTGGGCGGCGCGCAATCCCGTCATGCATGCCGCAAAGGCACCAACTCCCGGAACCACGAGCGCATCACAACGCATCAGCTCCGCCGCGAACCCCGACAGCAGGACATCACCGCCGGCGCTCTCCAGCGCACGGGCAACGGAGTGCAGGTTGCCCGAGCCGTAGTCGAACAACCCCACCCTCGGGTTCAGAGCGCCCCCTTCGTGGAGGGCACTCCCGAGACCCTGGGGTCAAAGGCGACTGCATCTCGAAGCGCCCTGGCCAGGGCCTTGAACTGGGCCTCCACGATATGGTGCGGATCCCTGCCCGCGAGCAGTCGGCTGTGAATGCACAGTCCTGCGTTGAACGCCAGGGACTCGAAGACGTGGTAGGTCATGGAGCCGGCGTAGACCACCCCGGTGCCCCCGATGCGCGCGTATGCCTGCCCCTCCGGTTCTCCGCTGCACACCGCATACGGTCGACCTGCGACATCCACGACGCAATGCGCCAGCGCCTCATCCAGGGGAACCGTGGCATCGGCATAGCGGCGGATGCCGCTTTTGTCCCCGAGGGCCTCCCCCAGGGCCTGGCCGAGGACGATGGCAGTGTCCTCGACGACGTGATGACCGTCGATCTCAACATCCCCCTCCGCCTGGATGTCCAGGTCGATCAGAGAATGCCTGGCCAGGGCGGTGAGCATGTGATCGTAGAAGCCGACCCCGGTGGAGATGGTGGATGCCCCTGCGCCGTCGATATTGACCGTCACCCTGATCTTCGACTCACTGGTCTGACGGGACTTCGTGGCGATGCGGCTCATGATTGCCGTCCTTCCGGGTTAATTTGCGTCAAGGCAGAACGCAGGCGGGTCATCTCCTCTGGCGTGCCGGCCGAGACCCTGAGAAATCCCTCAGGGCCGGTCTCTCGTATCAGGATGCCCCTGTCCAGTAGGGCCTGCCAGACAGCATGCCGGTCCCGAAACCTGCCGAAGAGCACGAAATTCGCCTCTGACGGGACCACCTCATAGCCGTTATCGCTCAGCCAGGCCTGGAGCTGACGGGTCTGCTCCGCAAGTTCGCCGACCTGAGCCAGCAACTCGTCCTGATGGGCCAGCGCGACGCGCGCCACCACCTGCGTCTGGACGCTCACATGGTATGGAAGCCTAACAATCCTGCAGGCGTCCACGATCTCCTGTGACGCCGCAAGGTAGCCGACCCGCGCCCCCGCCATGGCGAAAGCCTTCGACATGGTCCGTGTCACCACCAGATTCGAGTGCCTGGCGATCAGCGACAGCGACGACGGCTGCCGGGAGAACTCCTGATATGCCTCATCGACCACGATGACAGCATCGCTTACGGCGCAGATCTCGTCGATGACGTCGGGGAGGGTTCCGGTGCCGGTCGGGTTGTTGGGTGTGGCGATCACCACCACGCTCGGCTGATGCCTGGCGACGGCTTCCAGGACCAGTGTCGCATCCACCGAGTGATCCCCGCGGCGCGGCACCGTGACATACTCGGTGCAGGAATTCCGCGCATACTCCGGGTACATCGAATAGGTGGGCGTGAAGGTCAGCATCCTGCGACCGGGACCGCCGAATGCGGTCAGCAGCTGGCTCATGATCTCATTGGACCCATTCGCCACCCAGACATTGTCAGGGCCAAGTCCATGACCAAGGTAGCGGCTCAGATCCCGTCGCAGCTCCCAGGCCTCCCGGTCCGGGTAGCGATTCAGGGCGCCCGCAGCCTCGTAGATGGCCTCCGCCATCGCCCGCCGGAGGGCCGGCGACGGGGGGTAGGGGTTCTCATTCACGTTGAGCACCACGGGCACAGTCAGCTGGGGTGCCCCATATGGCTCCTGCCCCGCCAAGTCGTCACGCAGGCGAGGTGCGCTCATGCCTTCCTCCGGATGGAGATGGCAGCCGCATGCCCGGGCAGGTCCTCGGCCAACGCAAACCGCTCGATGCCGTCCGCTACCTCAGCCAGGGCCTGAGCCGAGTAGTCAATGACGTGGACCGTTCTCATGAATGAGCGGACGCTGAGACCTGAGCTGTGACAGGCGCATCCGGCCGTCGGCAGCACGTGGGTGGAGCCGGCCGAGTAGTCGCCGAGGCTCACCGGCGAGTGGTCGCCGACGAAGATGGCCCCAGCGTTGCGGACGCGGGAGGCCACCTCTGCCGCGTTCCTGGTCTGGATCTCCAGATGCTCTGCGGCATAGGCATCTGCGACCTCCACAGCCTGGCCGACATCCCGCACGATCAGCACCGCCGACTGAGGTCCGCTGAGGGACGTGCGGATGCGCTCCCGGTGCTTGGTGGTCGCGACCTGACGTTCCACCTCGGTCTGCACCGCCATCGCGAGGTCTTGCGAGTCCGTGATCAGGATGGACGCCGCCATCGGGTCGTGCTCCGCCTGGGAGATCAGGTCCGCCGCCACAAATGCGGGGCTCGCGGTGTCATCGGCGATGATCGCGATCTCCGTCGGCCCGGCCTCCGAGTCGATGCCGACGATGCCGCGCAGCAGCCTCTTGGCAGCCACGACGAAGATATTGCCAGGTCCCGTCACCATCGAGACCGGCGCGCACACGTCCTGCACACCGTAGGCGAACATCGCAATGGCCTGAGCGCCGCCCACTGCGTAGACCTCCTCCACCCCAAGCAGGTGGCACAGCGCCAGGATGTTGGGGTGTGGCCAGCCACCGAAGGCGGGCTGCGGAGGTGAGGCGACCGCGATCTCCCGCACTCCTGCGACCTGAGCCGGGATCACGTTCATCAAGACGCTTGAGGCAAGAGGCGCGAGCCCTCCGGGAACATAGAGGCCGACTCGCTCGACGGGGATGGTCCGCAACCCCACATGTGCGCCGGGAGCCAGCTCGGCAGCCGCTGGGTCATGACCCAGCTCCAGGCTCTCCGCCACCCGCCGGCGGCGGCGGATTGCCTCCCCGAAGGCTGAGCGCAGATGGGGGTCGAGTTCCGCGGCGGCAGTCTCCAGGACCTCATCCGGCACTCGGAAGCTGTCTGGCAGCACATGGTCAAACCGTGACGAGTACTCCGCCAGTGCCTGTGCTCCACGATCCCTGATGTCGTCGCAGATGCTCCGAACGGCCTCAGTGGCTTGGGCGGTGTCCATGGCCGCTCGTGGAATCCACCTCCGGTAATCATTTCTGACTCCGGTCAGATCGACGGTTCTCAACACGGTCGCTCAGTCTACCGTCGCGACCCGACGCGCCTCGGGCTGAGTCTTCGGGACGGACAGCCGCTCCGGGAGGAACACAGTGAACAGCATGATGGGCATGATGGCGCAGAACGGGCCGACCAACAGCGCAGAAAGCGAGCGGAGCGTGAGATCGATGGGGATCACGTCTCCCGGCTGGGCTGCCGCCAGGCGCTCATCAAAAGTGGATGGGGCGAAGACCATGCCCAGCCGCCACATGATGAGGCAGGCGGCAAGCCCCCCCAGAACCGGGGCTGCGCACACCGCCCAGTTGCTGTCGTAGAACTGCCACCAGGCCACGAGGCCGATGATCACCCCACTGACGGCGGCGAGCATCACAAACAGGGCATCGGCCGAGAACATGTCAGCCAGGCCACGTTCGGTCAACCCTGCCCCGAGATCCTGTGACACGGTGTATCCGGGGCGGTGGGCGAATCTTGCCCACACCATGCCCATGGGTACTCCCAGTCCGGTCACTATGCCCAGGAACTGCAGCCACCGCCATCTCATCCTGGGTCCGGTCTTGCTCTCAGCCACCTCAGCTTCCCCTCCCAAAGGTCACGGCGCTCGGCCCGAGAAGGGCTTTCAGGTCTGCGAACAGGGGGGAACTGGGAGCCACGCGAAATCCCTCCCCCAGCCGGAAGGTGGTCAGCCTCTCGCCGTTGCGGAGCTGCAGATGCACCTCGGCACTTCCGGGATGCCCGGACAGCACCTGCTTCAGGTCACCGACCACGCCGGGGGTGCAGCGCACAGCGGGCAGACGCAACACGACCGGCCCGAGCCCGCCGTCGGCGCTCACCTGGGGAGCATGCACATCCTGCGCCCGCATTCGGACGCGATCCTCGGCCTCCTCCACCTGCCCCTTCACCGCGACGATCGTGTCAGGTGCCAGGTGCTGGGCGACGGTGTCATATACCCGGGGGAACACGGTGATCTCAATGCTCGCCTCAAGATCCTCCAGCACGACAACGGCATAGAAGGCCCCCTGCTTGTTGACCTTCCGGGTGACCGAGGTGATCAGCCCGCATACGGTGGTCTCACCGCGAGGACCGCCCTCGGCGGCGATGGCAGACACGGAGTGCTTGCCGTGCTGGACCAGTACATGCTCCAAACCGTTGAGTGGATGGTCGGAGACGTAGAGCCCGAGCATCTCACGTTCAAAGGCCAGCTTGGTGCGCCGGTCCCACTCCTCCACTTCGGGGATAGGTTGTCTTTCCAGCGCTGCGGACTGTTCGCCCTCCGTCTCCGTGAGGAAGTCGGAGAACAGGTCAAACTGGCCATGCTCCTGGTTCCTCTTGACCTCAATCACCGAGTCGACGGCGTCCTCGTAGATCGTCATCAGGCCCCGGCGCGGATGCCCCAGCTCATCGAATGCGCCCGCCTTGATGAGGGACTCGACCACACGCTTGTTGCACATCTGAAGCGGTGCTTTGTCCAAAAAGTCGTGGAAGTCACGCACCTGACCAACCTGGGATCGCTCAGCAGTCCAGGCGTGGACCACCTTGTCACCAACGTTACGGATGGCGCCCAGCCCGAAGCGGATGTCCTTTCCGACGGGAGTGAACTGGAGCTCTGAGGAGTTGACGTCCGGCGGCAGGACGTGGATACCCATGCGGCGGCATTCGGCAAGATATCCCGCGGACTTGTCCTTGTCGTCGCGCACAGACTGGAGCAGGGCTGCCATGTACTCGGTCGGATAGTTGGCCTTCAGGTAGGCGGTCCAGTAGGACACGACGCCGTAGGCCGCGGAATGTGCCTTGTTGAAGGCGTAGTCGGAGAACGGCAGCAGGATGTTCCACAGGGTGTCGATGGGCTCTCGGCTGAATCCCCGCTCGGTCATGCCCTTGCTGAAGCGTTCGTAGTGGGCGTCCAGTTCGGCTTTCTTCTTTTTTCCCATGGCCCTGCGAAGCATGTCGGCAGCGCCCAAGGTGTAGCCGGCGAGTTGCTGGGCGATGGCCATGACCTGCTCCTGGTAGACGATCAGGCCGTAGGTTTCGCCCAGGATCGGCTCCAGGGCCTCCGCCAATTCGGGATGAATGGGTTCAACGTGCTCTCTACCGGTCTTGCGGCGGGCATATTTGTTGTGGGAGTCGGCGCCCATCGGGCCCGGTCGATACAGGGCGCCGACGGCGGAGATGTCCTCGAAGCAGTCAGGCTGCATGGAACGCAGCAGCTGCCGCATCGGGCCGCCGTCCAGCTGGAAAACCCCGAGGGTGTCACCGCGTTGCAGCAGCTTGTATGTGGCGGGATCGTCGAGGGGAAGCTCCTCCAAGTTCACGTCCTCATCACGGTTGATCTTGATGTTGCGCACCGCGTCGTCGATGACGGTCAGGTTCCGCAGGCCCAGGAAGTCCATCTTGATCAGGCCGAGGGACTCGCATCCGGGATAGTCGAACTGCGTGATGATGGCCCCGTCGGCCTCCCGTTTCATGACGGGGATCACATCCTGCAGGGGCGCATTCGACATGATCACACCGGCGGCATGAACCCCCCACTGCCGCTTCAGCCCCTCAATGCCCTTGGCGGCCTCCACCACCGTCTTGACGTCGGACTCGGCGGTGTAGAGCTCCCGAAACTCCTGGCCCTCCGCGTAGCGCTTGTGCTCCGGATTGAACAGGTCGGGGAGCTTGACTCCCTTGCCCATCACATCCGGGGGCATGGCCTTGGTGATCCGCTCCCCCAGCGCGAAGGGCATGTCCAGCACCCGGGAGGCGTCTTTGACGGCGGCCTTCGCCTTGATGGATCCGTAGGTGACGATCTGGGCGACCTTGTCGGACCCGTATTTGTGGGTGACGTACTGGATGACCTCACCGCGGCGGCGATCGTCGAAGTCGATGTCGAAGTCCGGCATTGAGACCCGCTCGGGGTTGAGGAACCGCTCGAACAGCAGGCCGTGCGCGATGGGGTCCAGATCCGTGATCCGCAGCGCATAGGCGCACATCGAGCCTGCGCCGGAGCCACGACCGGGTCCGACCCGGATGCCGTTGCGCTTGGCCCAGTTGATGAAGTCCGCAACCACCAGGAAGTACCCAGTGAAGCCCATCGTGGAGATGATCTGGGCCTCGAACTCCGCCCGATCAAGCACCTCGTCGGGAATGCCGTCGGGATATCGCTCATGGAGCCCCCGATCAACCTCCTTATGGAACCAGGAGTCCTCTGTCTCACCGTCCGGGCAGTCGAAACGGGGCATGTAGGTTCCCATGCCCTCCTCGAATGCCGTCTCGATCCGCTCGGCGATGGCGAGGGTGTTGTCGCAGGCCTCCGGCAGGTCTTTGAAGAGGGCCCGCATCTCATCGGGCGATTTCAGGTAGTAGCCGGAGCCATCAAAACGGAAGCGATCAGTCTGCGCTTTGCGGGAGCCGGCGGAGACGCACAGCAGGGTGTCGTGGGCGTCGGCGTCTTCAGCATGCACATAGTGGAGGTCGTTGGTGGCAACGAGCGGTAGACCCAGGTCACGAGCCAGGTTCAGCAGATCCTGACGTACTCGGTTCTCGATGGCCAGGCCGTGGTCCATCAGCTCAACGTAGAAGTTCTCCCTGCCGAAGATGTCCCGGAACTCGGCCGCCGCGGCCACGGCGTTGTCGTACTGCCCGAGCCTGAGGAAAGTCTGCACCTCCCCCGAGGGGCAGCCCGTGGTGGCGATAAGGCCCTTGCCGTATTCAGCCAGCAGCTCCCGGTCCGCCCGGGGCTTGTAGAAGAACCCCTCCAGGGAGCTGCGGGAGCTCAGCTTGAAGAGGTTGTGCATGGCCGCCTGGTCGGATGCCCACATCGTCATGTGGGTGTAGGCACCCTTGGACGCCACGTCCTCGCCAGTGCCGTCACCGAACTGGACGCGCTTCCGTTCGGAGCGGTGGGTGCGGGGCGTGAGGTAGGCCTCAAGACCGATAATGGGCTTCACATCGTAGTTCTTCGAGGCCTTGTAGAACTCGTAGGCGCCGAACAGATTGCCGTGATCCGTCATCGCCAGCGCAGGCATCCCCATGCGCTCGGCGCCCTCGAACAGATCGTGGATCCGGGCGGCGCCATCCAGCATGGAGAATTCTGTGTGGCAGTGCAGGTGCACGAACGAATCACCCACAGTGACTCCTCTCATCCGGCCGATGGGGCTCCACCCTACCCTTGGATGGCGTTGGGATCTGGGTATGCTGGGCCTCATGCCGCAGCCAGATCACTTGCGCTGCTCGGATGCGGATCGTTTCGCTGTGGAGCAGTTGCTGAACGACGCCTATAGCGATGGCCGCCTGAACCGGGAGGAGCACGACGAGCGTCTCAGCCAGGTCTGGGGGGCCAAGACGTTCGGAGAGTTGAAGACCGTGACGACGGATCTTGTTCCCGTCACCTCGGCGCCCACGTCCAAGACGGTGGGCCCCACCGACGGCGATCATCCATGGGCAGTGGTCGATCCCCGTGGAGCCACGCAGCAAACCAGAAGCTTCGTCGCCATCCTCGGCAGCACGAAACGCGACTCAGACGTGCGGGTGCACGCCAGCAATCAGATCGTCAGCATCCTCGGCGACGTCCACATCGACATGACCTCAGCCGTCTTCGAGGCCCAATCATGCAGGATCAACGTCTCGGCCGTCATGGGGGATGCCGTGCTGCGCGTACCCGCAGGGGTCAGGGTCCGCAACGAGATCGCCAGCATTCTCGGCGACACAAAGGTCAAGGGTCTGGAGCCCGGGGAGGAGGGCCCGGAGCTAATCCTGACAGGCGTCTGCATCATGGGGGACGTCAAAGTCTACGGCCCGGGTCACAAGTCGTTTTTCAAGAAGTTCAACAGAGAGCTTCCCTGAGAGCTTGAGGGGTGGAGGATTGTCGGGCTAGCCTCACCCCCGCTGACCAGTCAGCAGGATATGGGCCGAGCGCTGCAGCCGAGAGAATGTGAGACATGACAGAAACCACTGCCCCTCGGGCCCGCTTCGGGGCCCATGTGGGCTACCTACTCCTCGGCTTTCCGCTGCGTCTGATCACCTTCATGCTGATCATCATCAGCATCGCCCTGGGAGCCAGCACGGCAATCCTGGGCTTTGGGCTGCTCATACTGACCGGCGGCTTGCTCATGGCCCGATCCGCAGCCCAGGTGGAACGCCGCTCCCAGGAGACGCTGCTGGGACGTGAGCCGGCCCCCTCCGCATATCTTCCCACCCCCCAGGCCCCTGGCCTGATCAACCGGGTGAAGCACACCCTGAAGGATCCGCAGTCCTGGTACGACGTGCTCTGGGTTGCCGTCTCCTTCTTCACCTCCATCCTGACCTGGTCGCTGTCACTGATCTGGCTCGTGCTCTCCACAATTGCTGTGCTCGGCCCCCTCAGCATCTGGGTGCTGAACCGATTCGGCTTCCATAGCGAAGGGATTGCCCACCTGCTGGGACTCCCTTTTCCGGACATCATCAACACCATCTTCTACATTGCGATCGGCATTCCCGCAGCCCTCAAGGCCCCGGCCGTCCTACACAGCCTGGCGAACCTTCAGGCGAACATCGGCGAGCTGCTGCTGAACCAGCGTGCCCGCGCCGATTTCCGAGTGAGCCAGCTGCAGGAGTCCCGCGCCGCGGCCCAGCGCGCCGAGTCGGGGGCGCTGAGACGTCTGGAACGCGACATCCACGACGGACCGCAGCAACGTCTGGTGCGGCTGAACATGGATCTGGCGCGGGCACGCAAGCAAATGGCACGCGACCCACAGCGTGCTGATGCCATCCTGGGAGCCGCCATGAACCAGACCCAGGAGACGCTCGCAGAGCTGCGACAGCTCTCCCGCGGCATCGCGCCGCCGGTGCTGGTCGACCGTGGGCTTGAGGCCGCCATCGATGAGACCGCTGCCCGCTCCGCCATCCCCGTGACCGTCTACTCCAGCCTCCCCGACAAGCTGTCGTCCCACGTCGAGCAGGCCGCCTACTTCGTGATCTCGGAATCACTAGTCAATGCCAACAAGCACTCCGGGGCGACCCTCATCGAGCTGGTCACCGCCGTCCAGGACGGCTTGCTGTACATCACCATCACCGACGACGGGATCGGAGGCGCCTCGACTGCGAAGGGGCATGGCCTGACTGGGCTTGAGGAACGCCTCCACGGCGTCGAGGGTCGACTGAAGGTGACCTCCCCCCTGGGGGGGCCAACCACGATCGAAGCGGTCATCCCATGCGAGTCCTGATAGCCGACGACTCCGTCCTGCTGAGGGAGGGTCTCACCTTCATCCTGAACGACGGCGGCCACGAGGTGATCGCCGCTGTCGGGAGCGGCACAGAGCTGGTTCCTCAGGCGCTGGAGCTGCGTCCTGAGCTGGTCGTCACCGACATCCGCATGCCCCCATCCAACACAGACGAGGGTTTGCGGGCCGCCGTCGAGATCCGGAGGCATTGGGCCGACGCCCCGATCCTGTTGCTGAGCCAGTACGTGGTCGCCGCTTATGTCCAGGAGCTGCTCGCCGATGGCGGCAGCCACCTGGGTTATCTCCTGAAAGACCGCGTGGCCGACATCGACACCTTTCTCGAGGCCGTCGACCGGGTGGCTGATGGCGGCCTCGTGCTGGATCCCGAGGTGGTCAGCCAGGTGTTCGGACGCGGCAGGAGCAATGATCCACTGCAGCAGCTCACCCCACGGGAACGCGAGGTCCTGGAGTTGATGGCCGAGGGGCACACGAATACCGGCATCGCACAGCGCCTGTTCGTGACCGAGGGGGCGATTGAGAAGCACACGCAGCGGATCTTCGGGAAACTCGGCCTACACCCCGACCCGAGCGTCCACCGCCGCGTCAAGGCCGTGCTGACGCTGCTGGGGTAGTCACCGAGCCCTGCCGGCATTCCCCAGATCCCTGGATGCCCCTGGAGGGTCAGCGAAGTCACACCCTGGCGCGTTCCACTCCCGATGCCAGGTCGTCCACCAGAAGCCGCAGTCGGCGCAGGTCACCCTCCAGGTCCCTGCCATCCGAGTCCAGGCACTTCAGCAGGGCAGAGCCGACGATCACCAGGTCGGCGTAGGCTCCGATCTCCGCGGCCTGGCTGCCGTCGGACACGCCGAGGCCGATGCCGATGGGCAGGCTGTGGTCCACTTCTCTGGCCCGCCCCACAATCACTGGGGCCGCATCCGAGGTCGAGTCACGGGCCCCTGTCACCCCCATCACGCTGGTGGCGTACACCCAGCCGCGGCAGGAGCGCATCGTCAGGTCGATGCGCTCCCTCGTCGAGGATGGGGCGATGAGGAAGATCCGGTCCAGCCCGTGACGGTCGGTGGCCTCGAACCACTCCGGGCAGTCCTCCGGGGGCAGGTCGGGGGTGATCGTTCCAGCTCCACCCGCGGCTGCGAGATCGCGGGCGAAGTTGTCGGGGCCATATGCCTCAATGAGGTTCCAATAGGTCATGACCATCGGTGTCGCTCCACAGGCCGCCACTGCCTCAACGGCCCGGAATGCGTCACGGGTCCGCACCCCGCGTTCGCGGGCCCTCAGCGCGGCGTGCTGGATCACTAGGCCGTCCATCAGCGGGTCGGAGTACGGAATGCCGATCTCCACGATGTCGACGCCGCGCCCCGTGGTTCCCTCCATCAACGCCCTCATGGCCTTCAAGGAACCCTCCACCGTGGGATAGCCGACGGGCAGATATCCGACGAGGGCAGGACGCCCCTGTTCGACACAGTCTGCGACACGGCTCCCAGAGATGCCGAGTCTGCTGGGGTCGCTGAATATGGTCACGGCATTCCTCCAACGGTCTTGTCGGGCTGCCCCCTCAGGCCAAAATGCTCGAAGGCCGTGGCGACGTCCTTGTCCCCCCGGCCGCTGAGGCACACGAGGATCCTGGGGCGGGCGGTAGGGTCCTGCTGAGCCAGCTGGAGCCCGAGGCGGCGGGCACCTGCCACGGCATGCGCAGACTCGATGGCGGGGATGATGCCCTCGGTGCGGGTCAGCAGACGGAAGGCCTCCATCGCCTCCGCATCAGTGACGGGCTCGTAGTGGGCACGGCCCGTCTCAGCAAGCCATGCATGCTCCGGCCCGACCCCCGGGTAGTCCAGACCCGCGGAAATCGAGTGCGACTCGATGGTCTGCCCATCCTCATCCTGCAGCACCCGGGTGCGCGCCCCGTGCAGCACACCGACGCTGCCCGCGCTGATGGTCGCGGCGTGACGGCTCGTCTCCACGCCCTCACCACCGGCCTCGAAGCCGTACAGCTGAACGGAGTCGTCGCCGATGAAGTCATAGAAGACTCCGATGGCATTGGAGCCTCCACCGACGCAGGCCGCAACATAGTCGGGAAGCCCGCCGTGCTCTTGGAGCATCTGCTGACGTGATTCGGTGGAGATGATGCGCTGGAGTTCCCGGACGAGCACCGGAAAGGGATGAGGCCCGCCGACGGTCCCAATCAGATAGTGGGTGGTCTCCACTGTGGTCACCCAGTCCCGCATAGCCTCGTTCATGGCATCCTTCAGGGTGCGGGAACCGGCCGCGACAGCGTAGACCTCGGCTCCCAGCAGCTGCATCCGGGCAACATTGAGGGCCTGTCGTCTCGTGTCGATCTCCCCCATGTACACCCGGCACTCCAATCCCAGCAAGGCGGCAGCCGTGGCGGTGGCGACGCCGTGCTGGCCCGCTCCGGTCTCGGCGATCACCCGCCGTTTACCCATCCGCCTGGTCAGCAGCGCCTGCCCCAGCACATTGTTGATCTTGTGCGCACCCGTGTGGTTGAGGTCCTCACGTTTCAGATAGATGGTGGCGTTCCCGCAGTGCGCGGAGAAATTCTCGGCCACCGTCACCGGTGTCGGGCGGCCTGCGTAGCTGCGTTGAAGCCTCGCCAGCTCAGCCTGGAACTCCGGATCCCGCTGAGCGGCCTGGAACTCGGTCTCCAACTCGCTGAGGGCGGCCCGCAGGGCCTCCGGAACGAAGGTGCCACCGAACCGGCCGAAATGGCCGCGGGCGTCGGGCTGTGAGAACATGCGCGTCAGCCTACAGGCATGTGCGGGGACGCCGCCTCACCGTCCAAGAGGGACAGCGGCGTCTATGCGATCTCGTGGAAGGCCGCCACGGCTGCACGGGGGTCGCCATGCCGGACGAGGGCCTCCCCCACCAGGATCGCCTCGGCACCCTCATCACGGACACGCTTGGCATCATCGACGCTCAGGATTCCAGACTCAGCCACTTTGATGCGATCGTCGGGGATGCGGGCCGCCATCCTCCCGAACTGGGTGATGTCCACTTCTAGGGTCTTGAGGTTGCGGTTGTTGATGCCGATCACTCCGGCTCCGACCTCGACGGCACGGTCGACCTCCTCCTCGGTGTGGGCCTCTACCAAGGCCGTCATCCCGAGTGCATCGGTGAGGTTCATGAAGGCCCGCAGCTCCGCCTCACTCAAAGCTGCGACGATCAGGAGCACCAGGTCGGCGCCATGCGCCCTGGCCTCGTAGAGCTGATACGACTCCACCATGAAGTCCTTGCGCAGCAGCGGAACCGCAACCCGTTGCCTGACAATGTCCAGATCGTGGAGGGAGCCGCTGAACCGACGCTGCTCCGTCAACACCGAGACCGCCGCCGCACCACCTGCCACGTAGCCCTCCGCGAGTTCCGCAGGGTCGGGGATCTCCGCCAGATCCCCCTTCGACGGTGAGCTGCGCTTCACCTCGGCGATCACCGACAGCCCCGGCGCCCGCAACAATGGCAGGACATCACGGGCGGGCTCGACTGCGCGCGCCTGCTCCATCAGGTCAACTAGCGGACACTCGGCCTGCCTGACGGCCAGGTCCTCCCGAACTCCGGTGATGATCTCATCCAGCACTGTCATGATGCCTCTCCTTGCTGCGCGGCCCGCCGGAGTGCGGTGATCACCGCCGCCGCTTTGTTCTTGCACTCGGTGTTCTCGGAAGCCGGATCTGAGTCGGCGACAATCCCGGCGCCAGCCTGCACGTGGGCGACACCGTCTTTCATGACGGCGGTGCGGATGGCAATCGCGACATCGGAGTTTCCGGCGAAATCAAAATAGCCCACCACCCCTCCGTAGAGACCACGCCTTTTCACCTCACAGGAGTCGATGATCTCCATGGCCCGCACTTTCGGGGCCCCGGACAGGGTTCCCGCCGGGAAGCATGCCAGCGTCGCGTCCAGGGCGGAACGCCCCTCAGCCAGTTCACCGCTGACCGCGGCCTCCAAGTGCATGATGTGGCTGTAGCGGTGGACCTGCATGAACTCGTGGACGGTCACGCTTCCGGGTGTGCAGATGCGCCCAAGATCATTGCGGCCAAGGTCCACCAACATGAGGTGCTCGGCCCTCTCCTTGGGGTCGGCCACCAGCTCTGCGGCAAACTCACGGTCCTCGGCCTCGGTGTGGCCCCTGGGCCTGGATCCGGCGATGGGCCGGGTGGTTGCGACCCCATCCTGCACCGTGACGAGGGCCTCCGGGCTGGAGCCCACCACAGCGAACCCGGGCAGTCGAAGCAGATACAGGTAGGGGCTCGGGTTGGTGACCCTCAGCGCCCGATAGACCTCCAGGGCATCGGATGCGGTGGGAATGTCGAACCGCTGCGAAACGACGACCTGGAAGGCCTCCCCCGCCTCGATCTCACCGATCACATCCCGGACGGTCGCCTCGAACTCCTCATCGGTGCGCTGACGCACCACCTCCAGCTCGCTCAGCCCGTCTCTCGCGGGCCTCACCAGCGGTGGGGTGGGTTCACCGAGCGCGCGGGCCATCTCGTGGATGCCAGCCACTGCCTCGTGGTAGGCGCGCTCCACCCCCTCGTCGGCACCGTCGAAGTTGATGGCGTTGGATATCAGGCAGACCTCGCTGGTCTTGTGGTCCATCACCGCCAGCTGGGAGGCCAGCATCATCACCAGCTCCGGAAGATGCAGGTCGTCGTCCGAGGTGTCGGGCAGGGTTTCGAGGCGCCGCACGACGTCATAGCCCAGGTAGCCAACCATACCGGCATGGAAGGGAGGCAGACCTGCGACGGCTGGGGTGGCCAGCTGGCTCAGTGTCTCACGCAGCACTGACAGCGGATCGCCGTTGCCGATGCCCGTCAGTTCCCTGCCCAGCCACACGGCCCGGCCGTCGCGTTCGGTGAGGGTTGCCGCGGCCCTCACCCCGATGAAGGAGTACCGAGACCACACGCCCTCGGATGCCGATTCGAGGAGAAAGGTTCCCTCCCGAGTTCCGCAGAGGGTGGCGTATAGGCCGATTGCGGTCAGATGATCCGCCACCACCCTGGCATGGACGCTGATGACCCTCCTAGTCTTGGCGAGCTCGGTGAACTCGCTGAGGGTTGGGGATATGGTCAGCATGCAATGTCCTGACTGGTGAGTTCAGTGAAGAAACAGGTCGGGTTGCCGGTGTGGCATGCGGCGCCGGTCTGCTGGACACGCAACAAGATGGTGTCGCCGTCGCAGTCCAGATGCGCTGAGACCACCTGTTGCACATTTCCGGAGGTCTCACCCTTGACCCAATAGCTCTGGCGGCTGCGGGACCAGTAGGTCGCCCTCCCGCTGCTGAGGGTGCGGGCGAGCGCCTCGGAGTCCATCCACGCCATCATCAGCACATCACCGGTCTCGGCGTCCTGGGCGACGGCGGGCACGAGCCCGTCGGAGTTGAAACGCATTCGCGCGGTCAGTTCGTCCCGCAATCTCATGGGGCCATTGTTCCCGCTCCGCCGGTTCGATACCAAGCTGCGACGCGCATGGCGGACCTCAGAAGAGCAGGTTTCCCACGTCTTCTGGGAGGGCGTTAGGCTGCATCCCATGACTTTTGCCTCCCGCCAGCGCGCCCAGCTGTGCGATCTGATGCTTGAGATAGGGCCCCTGGCGCCGACACGCTGCGAGGGCTGGAACGTCGGTGACCTGGCTGCCCATCTCTGGATACGTGAGCACAGGCCCACCGCGCTTCCCGGCATGGGTGTGAAGCGGTTCGCGGAGCGCACCGGGAGGATCCAGACCGAATCCCTGCACCTGCTGGGCTTTCAGGAACTGGTGCGGCAGCTGCGTCGCCCCGGCTGGGTGATGCGTCCCCTGGACCGGATCGTCAATGCCGTGGAGTTCTTCGTCCACCACGAGGACGTGCTGCGCGCCAACCAGCGGTCGCAGCAGCTGACCGAACGGGAGCAGGCCGAGCTGCTGCGCACGGTCCGTGTGCTGACCTTCAGGGCACAGCGCGCCTGGGGTGGGCAGCTGATCCTGCGTCCCACAGGCCATGGGGTGATCCGGCACGGTTCCGGGAGCCGACCGATCCGCTTGGAGGGTCTCCCCTCCGAGCTGCTGCTGTTCCTCACCGGGAGGCAGGCTGAGGTCACTGTGACGGGTGAGCCTAAAGTGGTTGAGGAGCTGCATGAAGCCATCGGCTCACTGTGAGTGAGTCCGGGCATCGATGATGTTCTGCAGCAGCTGTCTTCACGGCTCGATTGACACCCCGTTCTCTATACAGTGGGGCCGGAGGTGATGGGCGATGATCATTGCAGTGTTTAGCCGCATTCTCCGACCAGGAGTAGAGGTCGCCGAGTTGGTGGATGCATGGCGACCGGACGGCGACGAGCAATATCCCGCTGGCGTAGAGGTGGGAGTTGACCCTGCCGATGACAGGCGGGTCGTGACAATCATCAGGTTCGACGGAGATATGAGCCAGTTCAGCCAGGCGATGCCCCGACTGGTGCATCCTGATTCACTCCAGAGGCTGGAAAGCCTGGTGGAGTCCACTGAGTTGCAGGCCGTCTACGAAACCGTTGACATCCAACTGTAGAACCCGTCGCAGCCTCTGCCCGATCACATCAGGTAAGCCTGGAAAGGATCAGCTCCCGCACCTTGGCGGCATCCGCCTGGCCCCGCATGACCTTCATCACCTGACCGATCAGCGCCCCAACCGCCTGGTGCTTGCCACCTCGAATCTTGTCTGCGACATCCGGGTTCCCGGCGATAACCTCGTCGACAGCTGCTGCCAGGGCTCCATCGTCGGAGACCACCTGCAGTCCCCGCCGGGCCACCACCTCAGCCGGTGTGCCCTCACCGGCAATCACTCCGTCGAAGACGGCTCGCGCAAGCTTGTCAGTCAGCTCACCGGCCTCGACCATAGCCTGCGTCTCAGCCACCGCCTGGGGGGAGACGCCGAGCTCCTCCAGCTCCACGCCCGCCTCGTTGGCGCGCCTGGCCAACTCACTCAGCCACCATTTCCGGGCAGCCTGCGGCGCTGCCCCAGCGGCGACGGTGGACTCGATCAGGTCCAGAGCCCCGGCGGCGACGATGGCCTGCATGGTTGTGGCGTCCACTTCCCAATCGGTGGCCAGTCGCCTGCGTCGCTCCGCCGGTGGTTCGGGCAACGTGTCACGCAGTTCCTCGACCCACGCGGCGCTGGGGGCCACGGGAACCAGATCGGGCTCTGCAAAATACCGGTAGTCCTCGGCCTCCTCTTTGGACCGGCCCGGGCTGGTGGAACCGTCGCCCTCATGGAAGTGCCGGGTCTCCTGGGTGACTTTTCCCCCACCGGCCAGGATCGCGGCCTGGCGACGCATCTCGTAGGTCACCGCACGCTCAATGGAGCGCAGGGAGTTGACGTTCTTGGTCTCGGTGCGGGTGCCCAACGTCGAGGCGCCCCGGGGTGCCAGCGACACGTTCGCGTCGCAGCGCAGCGATCCCTGCTCCATCCGAACATCAGAGACTCCGAGAGCCCGCATGAGATCCCGCAGGTGGGCGACATAGGCCCGCGCCACCTGGGGGGCCCTCGCCCCCGTGCCCAGGATGGGTCGGGTGACGATCTCGATCAGCGGCATCCCGGCACGGTTGTAGTCGATCACGGAGTAGTCGGCCCCATGGATGCGGCCGGTTGCGCCCACGTGGGTGAGCTTGCCCGCATCCTCCTCCATGTGAGCACGTTCGATCTCGATCGTGAAGATCTCACCATCCACCTCAACCTCCACGCGGCCGTCGAAGGCAATGGGCTCGTCGTATTGGGAGGTCTGGAAGTTCTTGGTCATGTCGGGGTAGAAATAGTTCTTCCGCGCAAACCGTCCCCAAGGCGCAATCGTGCATCCCAGCGCCAGGCCGATGCGAATCGCCGACTCCACCGCCTTCGCGTTGACCACGGGAAGCGCGCCGGGCAGCCCCAGGCACACGGGGCAGGTCTGTGTGTTCGGCTCGGCCCCGAACTGGGTTGAGCAGCCGCAGAACATCTTCGACTTCGTGTTGAGCTCGACGTGCACCTCAAGTCCCAGGGCCGGGTCGAAGTCACGGATGACCTCGTCGAGATTCATCAGGTCTGTCATCACCACACCGCCTTCGATCCGGTCAGTTTCTGGGCTTTCCGCAGCAGCGGACCGCCGGTCCTGTCCTCCAGCACCGCCTCAAGGAAACCGCCGACCTGGTAGAGCCGGTCATCGGCCATCGGCGGGGCGATGACCTGCAGCCCCACGGGGAGGCCCTCGGGGCTGAGTCCCACGGGAAAGCTCGCGGATGCGTTGCCCGCCAGGTTGGAGGGGATCGTGCAGAGATCTGCCTTGTACATCGCCATCGGGTCGCTGGTGCGCTCCCCGATGCGGAAGGCGACGGTGGGGGTGGTCGGCGACACCAGGACGTCGCAGGCCGTGAACGCGGACTCGAAGTCACGGGCGACGAGGGTGCGAACCTTCTGCGCGGAACCGTAGTACTGGTCGTGGTAGCCGCTGGACAGCGCATAGGTGCCGATGATGAGGCGACGTTTGGCCTCCCGTCCAAAGCCCTGGCCGCGGGTGTGGGAGGTGACCGCCTCCATGCCGCGTGACCCGTCGTCGCCGAGGCGCAGGCCGTAGCGGACGGCGTCGAAACGGGCCAGGTTGCTGGACAGCTCCGCCGGCATGATCAGGTAGTAGGCGCTGAGGGCGTATTCGAAGTGGGGGCAGGAGACCTCCACAACCTCCGCGCCCCCATCACGAAGCCAGCCGACGGCCTCGGCGAATCCCTGCTCAACGGCCGCGTCATAGCCCTCACCCCCGAACTCCCTGACAACGCCGACGCGCAGCCCCCGGACGTCACGGCGACGAGCCGCCTGGCTCAGAGCGGGCAGGGGTTCGCAGATGGAGGTGGAGTCCATCGGATCGTGCCCGCCCATGGCCTCGTGCAGCAGGGCAGCATCCAGGACGGTGCGTGTCACGGGTCCCGGCTGATCCAGGCTTGAGGCCATGGCGACGACCCCGTAGCGCGAGACGCCGCCGTAGGTGGGCTTCACCCCGACGGTGCCGGTGACAGCCCCCGGCTGGCGGATCGACCCCCCCGTGTCAGAGCCGAGCCCCAGGGGGGCGAGGCAGCCTGCGACGGCCGCCGATGATCCTCCTCCGGAGCCGCCGGGAATCCGGTCCAGATCCCACGGGTTGCGGGAGGGCCCGAAGGCCGAGGTCTCCGTGGATGATCCCATCGCGAACTCATCCATGTTCGTCTTGCCCAGAATCACCAGCCCAGCGGCTTTGAGACGCGAGATGACGGTGGCGTCATACGGCGGGATCCAGCCCTCCAGGATGCGCGAGCCGCACGTCGTGGGCAGGCCTGTGGTGCAGAAGTTGTCCTTGACAGCGATCGGGATCCCGGCGAGCGGGGCCAGCGGCTCGCCCCTGCGGCGTCGCTCGTCAACATGCCCCGCGCTTCGCAGCGCCCCCTCATGGTCGACGTGCAGAAAGGCGTTGAGCGCGGGGTTGACGGCCTCAATCTGGTCAAGGTGGGCCTGGGTGAGCTCGACAGAGGAGATCTCACCTGCGGCCAGCATGCCAGCCAGTTCGTGGGCAGGTTGGGTGATGAGGGTCATGGCTCAGTCCTCGCTCAGGATCTGGGGCACCCGGAAACGCCCCTCCTCGGCTGCCGGGGCGCCTGCCAGGACCGTCTCCTGTGGAAGGGAGGGCCTGACCTCATCGGCTCGCATCACATTGGCCAGCGGCAGGGCGTGGGTCATCAGGGAAACGTCGTCACGGGCGACCTCACCGACCCGGGCGACGGATGCGAGGATCACGTCCAGCTCGGGGGCGAGCTCGGCGCATTCGGGCTCGGTCAGCTCAAGCCGGGCCAGCGATGCCAGTCGCGCCACCTCCTGCGGTGTCAGGGACACAGTTTATCCTCCTGCTCATCAGTCCCGCGTCTGCGGGCCGCGCCAATCCTACCGAGACTGCGCCCCGGGGAATCCACCCGCCGGTTGAGTCGCCGGGTGTTTCTCGCCGCCGACAGCCCTCACGATGCGGTCTCCCGCCTCGCGGTCTGCCGCATGAATCTCAGGGGAGGTGGGTCAGGAGGGCTTGACTGGCTTCAGTCAATGCCAGGTAGAACATGCGGGCCAGGAAGAACAGGCCGACCGCCAGGCCGATGGCGATGATGGGCACTAGGACGCGCTGCCATTTCTTCCATCGGGTGGAGGGAACCAGCTCCGGCCCCCACTCCCCCAGCTGGGGTTGCGCACGCAGGGGGGCAGGGCCGTTCAGGTTGAGATCCGAGGTCACGCGCACGACGTCAACTCTACCTCCGCTGCTGGGCGAGGGCCTCGGCCACCAACGGCGCCGCCCCCCGCAGAGCCGTCAGCTGGGGCGTGACGCTCCGTTGAGGCCAGCCCGCCATGCCGCAGGCTGTGCCGAGGAGGATCTGCTGCTCCAGTGCCCGCTGGGAAAGCTCCAGGGGACGAAGGACACGCAGGGCCTCAGCCACGAGCTCGTCGGCGCTCTGACTCCTGTGGCGTGAGGTGTCCACAACTCCGGCGACAAGGCCTCGGCCCTCCTGCGCCCACGTGGCGAGCGCATCGAGGCAGCGGGGCTCCTGAAAGTTCCGCGTGTCGATGGCGGCGACCTGGAATCCGGCCTGCGCTGCGAGATCGAGCCAGTCGCCGGGCGCGCAGCAGTGAAGCCAGGCGTCGGGAGCGAGGAGCCGCAGGGCCTCGGCGATCTCCGCCGCAGAGACTTTCCGGTGCCTGCTGAATCCGGAGGCCGTCGGCACCTCGCCATGTGCGACGGCCAGCAGCGCCGGCTCGTCGACCTGCAGCAGGATCTGGGAGGCGGGAAGGCGTCGCCGCAGATCAGCTGCCAGCCGATGCCAGGCCTCAGTCAGGGCCTGGCTCAGCTCACGACGGGCACCATGGTCAGCCAGCAGCCGATCCCCTGTGGGCCGCTCCACAGCGGCAGCCAGGGTCCAGGGACCGGCCAGACCGATCTTCACCACGCCCTGAAAACCTGCCAACAGCTCTTCGGCATCGTCCAGGTCACGTCGCCACTGGGCTTTGGCGCGACGGTGGTCCGCACCTGAGGCCGTTGTGAGACGCCATCCGGCGGGCTGCAGGTCGAAGCCCAGCTCATCAATGACGCCAAGGGCTCTGCCAACCATGTCGGAGCCCACCCCGCGCGCCGGCAGCTCAGGCAGGGGCATCACCTCGGGCAGCGCCTCCGTCATGGCGTTCAACGCACCACGAAAGTCGTCCCCCGGCAACGACCCGGCCGCGGTGACCCTCATGCGTGGGCCTCGGCGATGGTGGCGGAACCCACGACGCGCGTTCCCTCGAAGAACACCATGGACTGCCCCGGCGCAACCCCTCGTGTGGGTTCATCCAGTTCCACGTCGATCTCATCCGTCCCGGCTGAGATCCTGGCGGGCAGCGCCGCCCCATGGGCCCGGTACTGCACCTCCCCATGCCATTCACCGGCCTGCGGACGCTGCGTCCAGGTCAGGTGAATTCCCCGCAGACGACGGATTGCCAGGCGGTCCCGCTCCCCCACCACCACCCGATTGGACACCGGCTCGATGCGCAGCACATACCTCGGCTGGCCACTGGGCGCGGGAACCCTCAAGTCCAGTCCCTTGCGCTGGCCGATGGTGAAACCGTGATAGCCGCGATGCCTGCCCAGCTCCTGACCGGACTCGTCCACGATCTGCCCGGGCTCTTCCCCCAGGTGGTCTCTCAGGAATCCCTGGGTGTCGCCGTCGGGGATGAAGCAGATGTCGTAGGAGTCGGGTTTCGACGCGACCCTCAGCCCCAGCGCCTCGGCCTCGGCCCGAACCTGGGGTTTGGGGGTGTCCGCCAGCGGGAACAGGCAGTGACGCAGCTGCTCCTGGCTCAGCACCCCCAGCACGTAGGACTGGTCCTTGTCGGGGTCGGCTGCGCGGTGCAGTTCGAGTTCACCGTCGTTGTCCTCAATGCGCGCATAGTGACCGGTCGCGACGGCGTCGAAGCCCAACGCCCGCCCACGGTCGAGGACAGCCGCGAATTTGATCTTCTCATTGCACCTGAGGCAGGGGTTCGGGGTGCGTCCGGCACGGTACTCATCCAGGAAGTCCTCAACAACCTCTGCCTGGAACTGCTCGGAGAAATCCCACACATAGAAGGGGATGTCCAGCAGGTCTGCGACGCGGCGGGCGTCATGCGCGTCCTCCAGGGAGCAGCAGCCACGCGACCCGCTCCGGTACAGCTGGGGATTGCGGTTGAGGGCGAGATGCACGCCTGTCACATCATGCCCTGCCGCGACCAAACGCGCAGCGGCGACCGCAGAGTCCACCCCACCGGACATGGCAGCCAGCACCTTCATGTTCCCTCCTTCGTCCGGCGCAGCCGCTGAATTCTACCTGGCTGCCCGGGCCCGCTCGACTGCCTCGGGCAGGACGCCCTCCAGGTGCGCAATCTCATCGGAGGTGGTGGAGTGACCAAACGACAGACGCAGACACGCCGCGGCGTCCTCCTCAGATGCCCCCATGGCGAGAAGCACCTCGCTGGGCTGGTTGACTCCGGCCCGGCATGCCGAACCGGCGGCGGCGCAGACCCCCGCGCTGTCGAGGAGGAACAGCAGATCCTGGGACCGCAGCCCGGGGAAGGTGACGTTGAGGATATGGGGTGCGCACTCCCGCCCGTTGACCCGTCCCCCACATCGGACGGCGAGGGCCTGGAGCCGTTCCCGCCAGGCCAACCACTGGGCGGCTGCAGCATTGAGATGCGCCGTCGCCGCCGTCGCCGCCGCCCCGAAGGCGGCCGCCAGCGCAACTGAGTTGGTCCCTGAGCGGATTCGGCTTTCCTGCCCGCCTCCTAGGCCGATGGGTGATGGGCTGACTCCTCTGCGCACCAGCAGGGCGCCGATGCCGACAGGCCCGCCGATCTTGTGCGCTGAGAGGCTCATGAGGTCCACACCGGAGTCTCCGAAGCTCAGCGGTATGTGCCCGAAGGCCTGGACTGCGTCGCTGTGGCTCCATGCACCGACACGCCGGGCTTGTTCCACCACATGGCTGAGGGGCTGTGTGACTCCCGTCTCGTTGTTGACGGCCATCACCGAGACCACTGCCACCTGCTGATCCACCAGCTCCCAGGCCTCCGGGATGATGACGCCGTCAGCCCCGACCGGCAGGACCTCCGCCCCGAAACGGCGGGCCTCCAAAACAGCGGGATGCTCAACCGCGGACATCAGCGCACGGGGTCGTTCGGGACGTGCCCGCATTGACCCCAGCACCGCGATGCTGTCAGCCTCCGAGCCTCCTGAGGTGAACACCACCTCCGATGGCCTCGCACCGGCCGCCGCCGCTAGCTCCTCCCTGGCCTCCTCCAGCCTGCGACGCGCGCGCTGACCCATGCGGTGAAGCGAGGACGGGTTGCCGACGACTAAGAGTTCCCCCACGAGGACATCATGTGCCTCCGGTCGCATGGGGGATGTGGCGGCGTGATCGAAGTAGCTCTGCACCCCACAACACTAACGCTGCGCGATGGCCCCCGATTGGCCATTGCGAGGGGCTCAATTATGGCACTATAGACCGGCCCTGCAGCAGGTTTTCTCACACAGAAAGGCAATGGATGCTCACCGAGCCACTCGACAGCAGACGCCTCGGCGCACACGTCGAGAACGGTGGCGTCCGCTTCGGCCTGTGGGCACCGCACGCCTCCAGAGTCGAGCTGACCTTGGTCGACGCGATGAACCGGCAGTGGAACCTCCCGATGGACCCCGACAACCGCCAGGTCTGGTCGCTTTTCGTTCCCGGCATCACCGCCGGCCAGGAATATGGATTCCGTGTTCACGGCGACTGGGCACCGGAGCACGGTCGCCGGTTCAACCCGGCTCGGCTACTGCTGGACCCCTATGCCCGGGCGGTCAGCGGGGGCATCGACTACCGGGGACCCATCCACGACCACATCGCCAGCGACGACTTCCGGCCCGACACCACGGATTCGTTCGGGACGGTGCCGCTGGGAGTCGTCGTCGCCGACACCCCGCCGCCTCCCCCCGTGGCGGGCGGCAGGCGGCCCATGGCCGAGACCGTGATCTACGAGACCCATCTGCGGGGCTTCACAAAGATGCACCCCCTGGTGCCCGAGCATCTGCGGGGCTCCTACGCGGGCTTGGCCTATCCGGATGTGATCTCCTATCTCCTCGATACCGGCATCACCGCCGTGGAGTTGCTTCCCATCCACCACTTCGCCTCGGAGCCCTTCGTGGCGCACAAGGGGCTGCGGAACTATTGGGGATACAACACCCTGAGCTACTTCGCCCCCCACGCCTACTACGCGACCAGAGGCACTCATGGAAGCCAGGTCTCCGAGTTCAAGGCAATGGTGGCTGCGTTGCATGACGCGGGAATCGAGGTGATCCTCGACGTCGTGTATAACCACACAGCAGAAGGCGGTCACGAGGGTCCGACCCTGTCGATGCGGGGCATCGACCACGCCAGCTACTACCGGCTGACGGAGGATCTGCGCGATGACTACGACGTCACCGGGTGCGGGAACTCCGTCAACACCTCGTCCCCCGCCGTCCGGCAGCTCATCATGGACTCGCTGCGCTACTGGGTTCAGCACATGGGAGTCGATGGCTTCCGCTTCGACCTGGCCACCACGCTGCTGCGTGATGAGCGACACCACGTCGTCCACGATCATCCGCTCAAACGCGAGATCGACTCCGATCCAGTCCTGTCCCAGGTCAAGTTGATAGCCGAGCCCTGGGACATCGGCCCCTACGGCTACCAGCTGGGCGGCTACGGGAAGGGCTGGTCTGAGTGGAATGACCGCTTCCGGGACCACGTGCGTGACTACTGGCGTGGATACGTCCACGGTGTGCAGGAGCTGGCGACCCGGCTGGCCGGCTCACCAGACGTGTTCAACAACTCCCAGGGGCGCTCACCGCAGGCATCGATCAACTTCGTCACAGCCCACGACGGCTTCACGATTCGAGATCTCGTGAGCTACGACGTGAAACACAACTCCGCCAACGGGGAGGGCAACCGGGATGGCTCCGATCACAACCGGTCGTGGAACCACGGTGTGGAGGGCGACACCGAGGACCCCGCAATCCGGGCCCTGCGGATCAGGCAGGTGCTGAACCTGCACGCCACCCAGCTGTTGGCGGCCGGGACTCCGATGATCCTGGCTGGTGATGAGTTCGGCAGGACGCAGAAGGGCAACAACAATGCCTACTGCCAGGACTCGCCCCTCAGCTGGGTGCATTGGGATCTCGAACCGGATTGGGAGGCGATGCGTCAGCGCTTCGTGGCGCTGCTCAAGCTGCGTCGGGAGCATCCGCTGCTGCGCACCGACCGTTTCCTGCATCACCATGACGTATTCAACGAGCATGGTGAGAATCTGGGCCGGGTCGACCTGGCCTGGTTCAATGGGAAGGGCGGGCCGATGACCGACCCGGACTGGCATGACGGCTCCCGGCGCCTGCTCGGGATGTACACCTCAGATGCCAAGGAGGCCTTCCTGGCCTGGTTCCACTCGGGTGCCGAGCCCATCAGCATCACGATGCCATGCCTTCCATGGGCAGCCGGCCTGCGAATCATCTGGCATTCCGCGGACGAGGACGAGTTACCGCGCGAGGGCTTGGCTCCGGGAGCCACCATCACGCTTCCCGGCCGCTGCGTCGCGCTGATGAGCTGCGATGTTCCAAGGACCGCGGCGGAGCTGCTCAGCATGCCGCTGTCCCTCATGCCCTGAACCTGCCCCACAATCGCGAACCGGTCCCCGAGGAGGGCTCGGGAACCGGTTCATCACGATGATCAGCGGATGACGGTCGCGAGGCCCATCTCCGAATCCGAGGACAGCAGCGGATGAGAGGGCACCACGCGAGCCAGGCAGCCGATCTGCCCGGCATACCGGGTGGGAACCTCGGCGACGAACCGGGTCACCCCATCGGATTCCCCGGCGGGAACCGTCGGATACTTGCGAATGTTATGCAGAACATCCTCGTTATCGACGTCACCGAAGATCAGCTGCACCGAGACGTCCTCTGCGCTCAGATTCCCGAGGCGCACGTCGACAGTGGGGCGGAGCACCGTTCCAGTTTCGAGGAGCTCGGTGACGCCGACGTCAAGACCAGCGACCTGGAGGGAGTGCCAGTCACGGCGGACCCGCTCCTTCCACTGCGCCAGGTCAGAGGCGACACGTTCATCCGCACGTGCGGCAAGCGAGGCGGCCGCCGGGGTGTAGTAGTCGGTGACGTAGTCACGAACCATCCTGGATGCCAGGATCTCGGGCCCGAGATCAGAAATGCAGTCACGCATCATCTGAAGCCACTGGGTCGGGTTGCCGTTGGCATCCAGCGTGTAGAACCGTGGGATGATCTCGTTCTCAATGATCGAGTAGAGGAACTCGGCTTCGGTGGCGTCACGCTCCGCCTGGTCCGTGATGCCCTCAGCCGACGGGATCTCCCAGCCGAATTTGGGAGAGTACAGCTCATCCCACCAGCCGTCGCGGATCGACAGGTTGGCAGCGCCGTTCAAGGCGGCCTTCATGCCGGAGGTTCCGCAGGCCTCGTAGGGGCGCAGCGGATTGTTGACCCACACGTCGCAGCCTGGGTAGAGCGGCCGAGCCAGTGACATGTCGTAGTCGGGCAGGAACACCAGCTTGCCACGCACATCCTCCTGGTCGGAGAACTGCACCATCTGCTGGATCAGGGACTTGCCGATGTTGTCAGCCGGGTGGGCCTTGCCCGCGATCACGATCTGGATGGGGGTGGTGGGATGGTTCAGCAGAGCCTTCAGCCGCTCGGGGTCTGAGAGCATCAGCGTGAGACGTTTGTAGGAGGCGCCACGCCTGGCGAATCCCAAAGTCAGCACACGCGGGTTGAGGGCCTCAGCCGTCCAATCCGACGGGATGCCCCGTGCCCGGCATGACTCAGCGAGCCGCCTGCGCGCCATGTGAATCATCGACGACCGCAGCTGCCGCTTGAGCGACCACAGGGTGTCATCGTCGACGTTCTGGATGGCGGACCAGTCGTAGCCGTCGATGACGGTGCTGGAGTCGTCCGTGTGGGCCTTCAGGATCTCCAGCAGCTCAGGATGGATCCACGTCCGGTGGTGGACACCGTTGGTGACCGATCCGATCGGGACCTCCGTGGCGTCGAAGTTCGGCCACAGGCCGTTGAACATGTCTCGGGAGACCTCACCGTGCAACTTCGAGACGCCGTTGGCCCGCTGCCCCAGTCTCAACCCGAGAACGGCCATGTTGTAGCGGGATGTGTCCCCGCCCTCATAGGTCTCCGCGCCGAAGGACATGATGGCGTCCAGCGGCACTCCGGGATCGAAGTGGGCGAACTCCCTCTCGATCAGTGATCTGTCGAAGCGGTCGATGCCTGCCGGCACCGGGGTGTGGGTGGTGAAGACGGTGCCGGCTCGGGTGAGCTCGATGGCGGTCTGCAGGTCATACCCGGCGGCGCGGTATTCCCGGATGCGCTCGAATCCCAGGAAGCCGGCATGCCCCTCATTGCAGTGGTAGACATCGGGCTGGGGACGTCCGCTGATCTCGCAGTATCGGCGCAGCGCCCGGATGCCGCCGATACCGAGGACAACCTCCTGTGCGAGCCGGTGCTCGGTGCCGCCGCCATAGAGACGGTCGGTGATGTTGCGGGCCTCTGGGTCGTTGTCGTCGCGGTCGGTGTCCAGCATCAGCAGGGGGATGCGCCCGACGGAGGCCACCCAGATGGAGGCGTACACTTCACGTCCGCCGACGTTGACGCTGATCTCCTGGGGGTTCCCGGATGCATCAAGCAGACGCGTCACGGGAAGCTCATTGGAGGAGAGCACCGGATAGCGCTCCTGCTGCCAGCCAGCGGCGTTCAGCGACTGCCGGAAGTAGCCGCAGCGGTATAGCAGTCCGACGCCGACGAGCGGCAGTCCCAGATCCGAGGCAGCCTTGAGGTGATCACCTGCGAGGATCCCCAAGCCACCCGAGTACTGGGGAAGAACCTGAGTGACACCGAACTCTGCGGAGAAATAGCCGATGCCCGCAGGAGCATCGCTGTGCTCTTTCGCGTAACGCTGGAACCACAGGTCGGCGGAGAGATAGTTGGTCAGGTCGTCGTGAAGGAGCTCCACGTTGCGGACGAAGACCTGGTCAGCGGCGAGTTGCTGGACACGGTCGCCTTTCACTGCGGAAAGCAGCTTCACCGGGTCCTCTCCCACCTCCTCCCAGAGCTTGGGGTCGATGGCGCGGAACAGGTCCTGGGTTTCCTGGTGCCAGGACCAGCGGAGGTTTTTCGCGAGGGCATCGAGCTTGGAGATTCGCTCGGGCAGCACGGGGTGAACTGTGAATCGTCGGAATGCACGCACGCGTACAAAATACAGCGCGACTGTTTGACGATGGAAACTCGACAGGCGTCAGCGGCTGACCTTGCGCTGCCCGGCTGCCCCCACAGGGATTATGCTGGGAGTTGTGAATGAGCCAACGCCGATCCGAGTACATCTGCGACGCACCGAGGGCGGTTTCGGCCGCATACCAGTCACCGGGGTCTCTCCCGTCATCGCCGACGGCGCCTACCCGGTCAAAGCCGTGGCGCACGAACGCCTCCTCATCACGGCGAATGTGTTCCGTGAGGGGCATGACGCGGTCAACGCCTCCGTGATCCTCACCTCCCCGCATGGCACCCAGCGTCGCATCGACATGATGCAGGTGGAGCCCAAGGGGCTGGACATCTGGCAGGCCCACGTCCGCATGGCCACGGAGGGGGACTGGACGTATCGGGTCGAGGGCTGGTCGGACCCCTGGGGAACGTGGCATCACCACGCGATTGCGAAACTGCCGTTGGGCATGGACGTGGAGCTGCTCTGCCTGGAGGGCCGCGACCTCCTGGCTCGGGCCGCGGAGACCGCAGAGGCCGCCCGCGTGAAGGCTGCGGCTCATCTGCTGCACGCCGCCCACGATGTGCTCACCGTGGACACGCCGGTTGACGAGCTGCTGGATCTGATCAACTCCCGGCCGATCGGACGTGCGATGGCCCGCTTCGGCCCACGCGAATGCATCTCCCCCACCCAGGAGTATCCCATCCGCGTCGAGCGGCGCAGAGCCCTCTACTCGTCGTGGTACGAGTTCTTCCCGCGTTCTCAGGGGGCTTGGCAGGATGATTCCGGCCACTGGCATTCCGGAACCTTCGACACCTCCCATGAGCGTCTTGAGGCTGCCGCGGAGATGGGTTTCGACGTCGTCTACCTGCCACCCATCCATCCCATCGGATCTGCTTTCAAGAAGGGAAGGAACAATTCCCTGGAAGCCACCGCTGAGGACCCGGGGTCGCCTTGGGCCATCGGTTCCCCCGACGGAGGACACGACGCGATCCATCCGGATCTCGGCGACGAGGAGTCTTTTGAGCGGTTCGTCGCGAAGGCCAAGTCCCTCGGACTTGAGCTGGCTTTGGATCTCGCATTGCAGGCCTCCCCCGACCATCCCTGGGTGCAGGATCACCCCGAGTGGTTCACCACCCGGCTGGATGGAACAATCGCGTATGCGGAAAACCCACCCAAGAAATACCAGGACATCTATCCCCTGAACTTCGACAACGATCCCGAGGGCATCTACCAGGAGGTGCTGAGGGTCGTGCAGCTGTGGATCGACCGCGGCGTCACGATCTTCCGCGTCGACAACCCTCACACCAAGCCCGTCGAGTTCTGGGACTGGCTGCTGGAGCGCGTCCACGAGACCAACCCCGAGGTGATTTTCCTGGCTGAGGCCTTCACCAGACCTCAGATGATGGGCGCCCTCGGAAAGGTGGGATTCCAACAATCCTACACCTATTTCACCTGGCGGGTCACCAAATGGGAGCTGACCGAATATCTGACGGAGCTGTCCGGGGAGATGGCCGCGTACTACCGTCCGAATTTCTTTGTGAACACCCCGGACATCAACCCCTTCCATCTGCAGTCGGGGAATCCCGCGATCTTCGCCATTCGCGCCATTCTTGCGGCGACATTGTCCCCCAGCTGGGGAGTTTACTCGGGATTCGAACTGTTCGAGCACAAGCCGAATGCGATCGGCCGCGAAGAATACCTGGACTCCGAGAAGTACGAATACCGTCCACGGGATTTCAGGTCCACTCCGAACCTCAATCTGCTGCTGGGGCAGTTGAACGGCATTCGCGAGCGTCATCCGGCGCTGCAGCAGCTGCGTGACATCCACTTCCACCACGCCCCCCACGACTCGGTGATCGTCTATTCCAAACATGATGCCGACGATGTGATGCTGGTGGTGTGCTCCCTGGATCCAGACAACACCGTCGAGTCTGATGTCTACCTGGATCTGGCGGCGCTCGGCCTGCCTCCCGGCGCACAGGTGGAGGTTCACGACGAGCTCACCGGCGAGGACTACATCTGGGGAGAGCGCAACTGGGTGCGGCTGTATCCCGGCAGGCCGGCGCACATCTTCCATGTGACCCAGTTCTGACGCCATGACCTGCTCACTAGGACCATTGCGGGATGCGCTCTGGGGCCTCGCCGCTGCGTCCCGGTGGTTCTCGGGACGCACCCGGGATGGTCACCTCGACGGGATGGAGCTCACCGAATGGTTCCAGCCACCGGCCGGGCACACCCCCGGCCTGCGCAGCGCCATCCTCCACGTCAGCTATCCCACGGGAGAGCCTGAGCGGTATCACGTTCCCCTTGCCTGCTATTCGCCAGGGACCTGCCCCAGCAGGCCCCTGGCGCGGTTCACCTGGGATGGCGAGTCATTTGATGCACTGGAGGCCACCGGCAACGAGGCGGCGCTCGCCGTGTTGCTGGGATGCCTGCAACGTCAGAGGCCCGGTTTCGAACGGCTCCGGGAAATCCCATCCGGCCTGACAGGAAGACGTTATCTCGGTGAGCAGTCGAATACCTCGATCTTCTACGGAGACCAGATCGTGGGTAAGGTCTTCCGGCGGTTGGAGGAGGGGGTGAACCTCGACGTGGAATTGCATCGCGTCCTGGCCGGTTCAGGGGCTGTGGCGGAGCTGTACGGCACCTGGTCGTGGCAGGGCGCAGACCTGGGAATCTTCCTGGAGGCCCTGCCCGAGCCCCGCGATGGCTATGTGGAGGCCTGCCGCGCGGCAGCTGCCAGACGGTCCTTTTCCGACGATGCCCAACAGCTAGGTCGGCAGCTGGCCGTCGTCCACCGACTGCTGGCAGAGCGCCTGCCAACCACGGTCCTTCCCGGGGAGGATGTCGCAACAGATTTCAAGCGTCATCTGGAAGAGGCGGCTGCCGAGGTGCCAGAGCTTGCCCGGTACAGGCCGGCAATCCTCAGCCGCTACCAGGCCTTGGAGGGGTTGCGATTTCCTGCCCAGCGCATCCACGGCGACTGCCACCTCGGGCAGGCGCTCCTCACCGGCGACGGCTGGCGCTATGTGGACTTCGAGGGCGAGCCCCTCAAACCCTTGCGGGAGCGCCGCGCCCTCGACTCCCCATGGCGTGACGTGGCGGGCATGCTCCGCTCCCTGCACTACGCCGCCTCAGAGGGAGACTCTCCCCAGGGCTGGCTGGACGAAACCCGCGACGCCCTGCTCGACGGCTACGGCCCAGCCGACGCATCAGCCCTAACCCTGCTGGAAGCCTACGAAACCGACAAGGCCATATATGAGACGATCTACGAAACCCGAATGCGCCCCCACCTGCTACATGTTCCCCTGGGTTTCCTGGCCGCACAGGACCAGCGGTAGCCCGTGAACCCCTACCTAGTGCGACGCAGCCAGAAGCCGACAGATTCAGCTATGTTCCGTCCCGCGGCTGATCAAGCTTCTTCGACTGCGAACGCCAGACCAACACCGCTATCACCAACCAGAACAAGCCCAGCAGTCCTAACTCGATTGATCCTACGCCCCCAAAGGCCATAAGACACGATGCCGAGAACAACAGCGCGACAAACCAGCCAAAAATGACTACAGCCAATAACGCAACCCGTTTCACAAATATCACGCAGCCCTTGTTTGTATATCTGCCGTTTGATTCGGCTTGGCCTCAATAACTCCCGTCGGGTAAGTTACGGCATAACAGCCAACCTTTACCACGCAATATCGAACTCTGAGTTGAATTCGAGACTTCGAGGCCTGGGTTCCGACGCCGAAAACGCTCTTATCCACCACTTCCCAGTTATCGATCACCCACTGAGGCTCCTCCATAGTGTAACTAGGATCAGAATGACTCAGGATTCTCACTCCATCAGCGCACACCGTGGCGCTATGCGTAAACTTATATATCACGCTCCGAAGAAGAGACCATTGAGTAGCCTTTCCTGTATATGTGGTGCAACTGCGACCACTCACAGTTGAAGCTTGCCCAGCGGGTTCCTCTGAGAGCTCCGTCTCCACAGCCTCGGGGTCTGGCAGCCTTGCGGCCACCTCCGGATACTCTGTCACCAGGAGCTCCCGGTCCTCGTCTGTCAGCGCACCCTTCACGGCACGCTCAACCGCAGCCCGCGCCTCTTCAGGCAGAGTCTCATCAGCTCTCGCCGACGACGGCGTCAAGACGAGGCCGGTCAGCACCGCCCCCAGAAGGACTGAGCCGATCATCGTGCCAGGTTTCATCGCTACGCCCCTTTCTCACCAGGCAACTTTCTGCAATTGACGTTAGCATCCTCCTCGCAGCTTTCAACACGGCACGCCGACGTCAGAGGATCATGTCCGGTGTGGCGACTCAGGGGGTGTGGCCACCGCGCCCGTTTTCGCGGGAGAAGATGAAAGGTTTCACATCTGTTCGACAGCCTCTTCGCCGCGACTTTGACATCCTCAGACAGGGCCCAGGGTCATCGCGCTCGGACCTCAGAAGCCACTTCCCCCTCAGTGGTTTTCACGGCCTAGCCATTTGACCCCAATGATCCTCCTTCAGCCACCTGTTTTACACTTTCCGCTGCGATTTACCCCGCTTGGCCACCGATGCATCTCACTTCGGCTCGGGGTAACGGAGGTCGAGCGCCTCTGACACCCTCCTGCTGTAGGGTGCCCGGTAGGCGACCTGCCAGCGTCTCTGGTGAGAGGTCTTGCAGCTTTTGCTTCTCACCGGAGCCAAACTGTTACTCGCGATCTCTTCCATACATGTCGAGTCGCGACGTGGCACAGGCAGAGATGGTCGGAAGAACCTGGCGGTCGGCCTAGCATCGCCTTTTCCACACAGCCAGGAGAATAGGAAATATTAATGAAGATACTAACCGACGTGGCTAGATTAACTTTCGCCGCATCACTGATCGGCTCCATAGGCCTCCAGGCCTCCCCAGCCCTGGCCCTTCCAAACAATGATGCCATCTACCCTCATGTCGCAAACGCATACAAGCATCTGGATGAGGCGATGGACGAGTGGGGAAAGGGGTCACAGCTGCGGCTTCCCTCCAGTTATCACAAAGGCGAGAAGGAGAGCTGGAATCCCTCGGTCATCTACGATGATGCTTTGACGATCATCGCCTATGCCAACCGATCTGACAGCCCTGAAAGCCTGGAACGCGCAAAGAACATGGGAAACACCATCCTTGAGCTGCAGGCTAAGGATCCGGCAGGAGACGGTCGGATACGCAACGCCTACATGCCGGACCAGCTCTTCCTGCCTAACGGGAGGCCAAACGTCACCTCATCTGGTCCGGCCGCAGGAAATATGGCTTGGGCTGGAATGGCCTTGGCACACCTTGCCAAGGCCACAGGAGATGCCAAATACCAGCAGGGCGCGGCGAAGATCGGGGAATGGTTGCTCCGCGAGACCAGTGACAGCCGCGGGGCTGGAGGCTTCACCGGCGGCTACAAAATTGATGGCACAAAAGCGACGTGGAAGTCCACGGAGCACAATATCGACATGATCGGCCTGTTCGGAATGCTCCATGAGCTCTCAGGGGATGCCAAGTGGGAACAGGCCCGCAGCAGTGCCGAGAAATTCGTGCGCAGCATGTGGAACAACCAAGAGGGCCGGTTCTCAACGGGAACCCAGGACGACGGTGTCACGAGCAACGACTCGGAGTACATTCCGGAAGACATCCACTCGTGGGCGGTCCTGGCCTTGGGCGACCAGTCTCTAAATCGTGGACTTGACTGGGCTGTCAAAAACCTGGAGACCACCGACAAGAGCACTCCGAACTACCCCTTTACAGGCACACGCTACGCCTTGCAGATCGTCAAAGACCGTTTGGATCGCAACGACAACGTCGTATGGCTGGAAGGCACAGCCCACATGGCCCTGGCGCTGAAGTGCAGTGCGCAAGGTGCCAATGCCGCCAAGTCCAAGGAATATCTGAAGACCGTGGAAACCGCCCAGGTGCACGGACCGAATGCCGATGGCAAGGGCATCCAGGCAGACACATCCGTGGGCTATTCAGGTGGCTCCGGTGGCGATGAGATGGCCCACACGAGCCTGCACATTGGGGCGACATCCTGGTATGTCATGGCTGCGCAGGGCATCAATCCATTGCGCCTCGGGACACGCTGCTGACCAGAGGCAAGACACTCATTGAGTCGATGACGCTGGGAGGTCTCACCGATGGCGTGGGCTCCCCCAGCACCTCGGGTGGGGGTTCTGCGACCAGAACAGGACCCCCACTTTTGCATGACCTTTGGCGCGTCACCACAGTTTTCCCGGATGAGGCCTGCCCAATGGCAGGCTGGTCCAGTAGAGTTCACTGAGGGACTCACCTGAAGGAGCGAACATGGCACACGACCGTTTCGGCGGACTGACCGGCTGGGACTTGGAGGGGTTCCACACAGGAGGCGACACAGAGCTCTGGAGGCGGCTGGGATCGTTCACCTGCACCGTGGAGGATGATGAGCGAGGCCCGGTGCATGGAGTGCGTTTCGCAGTCTGGGCGCCAAACGCGCAGGCCGTCCAGGTGGTCGGGGACTTCAACTGGTGGACCGGCGATCAGATGCAGCTGATCCCGGGAACCGGCGTGTGGGGCGTCTTCATTGAGGGCCTCGACGAGGGCACCCTGTATAAGTACCGGATACAGGGGCCCGACGGCGTATGGCATGAGAAGGTTGACCCGATGGCCCGCTTCTCCGAGCAGGCTCCCGCCAACGCCTCCATCGTCTACGAGTCCAAGTACATCTGGTCTGACGAGGAGTGGATGACGCGCCGCGCCTCCTCAGCCCCCCACAGGGAGCCCATCAGCATTTACGAGGTGCACCTCGGCGGCTGGCGTCGCGGGAAGAGTTACCTGGATCTGGCGGAGGAGCTGGTCTCCTACGTGAAGTGGCAGGGCTACACGCACGTCGAGTTCATGCCAGTGTCGGAGCATCCATTTGAGCCCAGCTGGGGATATCAGGTCACAGGATACTTCTCCCCCACCAGCCGTTTCGGCAAGCCGGATGACCTCAGGCATCTCATCGACAAGCTTCACCAAGCCGGCATCGGTGTGATCCTCGACTGGGTTCCCGGGCATTTCCCGAAGGACGACTGGGGCATGGGGCGTTTCGACGGAACCGCGCTCTATGAGCATGCCGATCCCAGGCAGGGCGAGCACAAGGACTGGGGCACCTACATCTTCAACTATGGGCGGAACGAGGTGAAGAGCTTCCTCGTCTCCAATGCGCTCTACTGGCTCACCGAGTTCCACATCGACGGGCTGAGGGTCGATGCCGTCGCCTCCATGCTGTACCTGGACTATTCCCGCGAGGAGGGCCAGTGGGTGCCCAATCAGTACGGGGGCCGCGAGAATCTGGAGGCCATTGACTTCCTGCGCTACGTGAACCGGCACCTGTACGAGCGCCATCCGGGCGTGATGATGATCGCAGAGGAGTCCACCAGCTTCGCGGGAGTCACCAAACCCATTGATGAGGGCGGCCTCGGCTTCGGCTTCAAGTGGAACATGGGCTGGATGAACGACTCCCTGCGTTACATGGCCCTCGACCCGGTCTATCGGCAGTATGAGCACAATCTGCTCACGTTCGCGATGGTCTACCAGTACTCGGAGAACTTCATCCTGCCCATCAGCCATGACGAGGTGGTGCATGGCAAGGGATCGATGATCAACAAGGTGCCACAGGATGATTGGCGCAAATTCGCAACTTTGAGAGCTTTCTATTCGTATATGTGGAGTTTTCCCGGCAAACAGCTGCTGTTCATGGGGTCTGAGTTCGGGCAGCGTCCCGAGTTCAATGAGTCCACCAGCCTGGAATGGTGGGTGTCGGAACTCTGGGGACATGGCGGATTGCAGCGACTGCTCCGGGACTTGAACACCATCTACCGCGACAATCCGGCGCTATACGAGTTGGACAACTCCCCTGAGGGTTTCTCCTGGATCAATGCCGACGATGCCGGGCACAACACACTCAGCTGGGTTCGCAGTGATTCCTCAGGCAACCACATCGCCTGCTTCACGAACTTCTCCCCTGAGCCGATCCACGACTACAACGTTGGCCTGCCCCTGCCCGGGGAGTGGGAGGAGATCCTGAACACCGACGCCGAGGTCTACGACGGCTCGGGGGACTTCGGGAACCTTGGCGTCGTCACCGCACGAGAGGAGCCCTGGGGCCACTTCACCGCCAGCGCGAACGTCACAGTCCCTCCCCTGGGATCGGTCTGGTTACGGCCCAGCATCAGGTGAGCGAGTTTCAGGTCAAGGTGGACATCTCCAGTGGGGTCGGGAGGCTCCGCTGGGAAGGGCAGTTGGCGGATGCCGAGGCTCTGGAGCGTGCGGTGTCCCTGGCCGCCGATGACGCGATCCTCGCTCACAACCTGCGGAGGTTGCAGTGCGAGATCCCTGCAACGGATCGCATTGCGATGACTGTTCTGCATCGTTGCGGGTTCCGTCGCGAGGGACGTCTTCGTTCCGCCATGCTCACCGCATCGGGGCAGCTGGCCGATGTTCTCGTCTATGCCCGCCTGGCAGTGGATCCGGTATACGGACCGCAGGGTTTCTCAGGGGTCATGAACTCGGTTCTGCCGACGAAGCGAGTCATCGCGCATGTCGTATTCCGTGACAGCCTGGGGCGCATCCTGCTGGCTGAGACTGCCTACAAGGAAGATTGGGAGCTCCCCGGCGGGGTGGTTGACCCAGGCGAAACGCCCAGAGCTGGGGCCAGACGCGAGGTCGTGGAGGAGCTTGGGCTTGAGTGCACCTTTGGTCAACCGGCACTGGTTGACTGGATGCCCCCGACGCTGGGCTGGGGTGATGCCATCGAGTTCATCTACGACGGTGGGATCATGCCCGACCAGGTAGCCCGGGCTCTGGTTCCGCATGATGCCGAGCTGCGTGCTGTTCATTGGGTTCCTGAGAAGGAGGTACCCCAACGAGTGAGCGATGTGTCTGCGAGAAGGCTCCAGCTCATCCTGGATGGTTTCCGCGGCTTCAGCGAGAATGGTCTGCCCATCCATGACAGCGAGCGTTGATTCCCCTGGCGGTTTCACCAGCGACCCTGGGGGATTCACACTTCCATGGCAGGACAGTCGGCTCTGCCTCTCCCACAGACAAGTTCACTCATGATAACTTCGTGGCTCGAAATAAGGCGAGTCAAGCCTTACCTGATCTTGCTGAGCCAAGGAGCACAATGATCCCGTTCAAGACCCGTCTGCTGCCGACACTCGCAGCGATGACCGCCATCAGCCTCTCCCTGGCTGGCTGCGGAGGCAATCCGCAAGGCGGCGATGCCAGCCAGACGACCGCCTCCAGCACGGCAGCCACCACCACGATTGAGGACAATCACGGAAGCGTGACGGTCCCCAACCCGCCGAAGAGCGTGATCGTGACTGACAACCGGCTGTTCGAGCCCTTGCATGACTGGGGAGTCAAGCTGGCTGCCGCCCCAGTCGATCTGATGGCTGATGATGCCGGGTACAAGAAGGACACGTCCATCGTGGATCTGGGCAACCATCGCGAGCCGAATCTGGAGGCCGCGGTTGGGGTGTCCCCCGATCTGGTGATCAACGGACAGCGTTTCGCCAAGTATTATGAAGAATTCAAGAAGTTGGTGCCGGAAGCGGCTGTGGTGGATCTGGATGTCCGCGACGGGCAGCCCTTCGACAAGGAGCTGATACGGCAGGTGACTGTTTCCGGTGAGATCTTCGGAAAGCAGGAGGAGGCCGCCAAGCTCGTCTCCGAATTCGAGGCCTCGATAGCCAGAGTCAAGGCCGTTTACAAACCCGATGCCAAAGTCATCGGCATCATCACATCCGGGGGGAAGATCAATTACGCTGCGCCGACCACTGGCCGCACCCTGGGTCCTGTCTACGACATCCTGGGCCTCACCCCCGCGCTCGCGGCAGCGGGCAGCGACGATCATCAAGGCGAGGAGATCTCGGTTGAGACCATAGCTGAGGCCAACCCTGACTGGATTCTGGTGATGGACCGAGATGCAGCCATCGGCTCCGAAAGCGGAACCGTGGTGCCGGCACAGCAGATGCTGAATGACTCAGCAGCCCTGCAGAATGTCACGGCCATCCAGAAGAAGCAGGTCCTCATTATGCCTCCCGACACCTACCTCAATGAGAGCATCGTGACCTACACCGAGTTCTTCAACGCCATGGCTGACGCGATGGAAGCCAGCGCGTGATCGATGCCACCTCCGCCGGGGGCAGGACTGCCAGTCAGCCTGCTCCCGACGGAGCCATGTCACGCAACCGCAACCCTCTGTTGAGGTTTTCGCTGCTGTTGGGGTTATCGGGTGTGGCGGTGCTCGCGGTCATTTCGCTGCTGGTGGGGGCCTACGACATCTTCGGCTCTGCCGATGGCGATCAGATTTTCGTCATCACCCGGATTCCCCGCACAGTGTCGCTGCTCCTGGCAGGGGCTGCCATGGCGATGTGTGGCCTGGTGATGCAGCAGCTCACCCAGAACCGATTCGTCGAGCCCACCACGACCGGGACGACGGAGTGGGCTGGGCTTGGCCTTCTGGTGGTGCTCATCGTCATGCCCGAGGCGCCGCTGCTGGTGAAGATGGTGGTTGCCATCGTGACCGCGTTCATCGGAACCATGGTGTTCTTTCTGATCCTGCGGCGTATCAGGCTGCGCTCCGCAGTGATCGTTCCCATCATCGGCATCATGCTTGGAGCCGTGGTGGGGGCAGTCTCCTCCTATCTGGCTTTGGCCACCAACAGGCTCCAGACTCTGGGGGTCTGGTTCCAGGGGTCTTTCTCCGCCGCAATCCAGGGACAGTACGAACCCGTCTGGGCTGTTCTGCTCGTCGTCGTAGGCGTCTTCGTGGTGGCGGATCAATTCACCATCGCGGGTCTTGGCGAGGATGTGGCCACCAATGTCGGGCTCGACTACCGAAAAGTGGTGCTGCTCGGCACCGGGATGATTGCCGCGGCAACGGGAATCATCACCGTTGTCATTGGGAATCTTCCCTTCCTCGGCCTGATCGTCCCGAACCTGGTCTCCATGTGGCGTGGTGACAATCTGCGCTCGAATCTCCCCTGGGTGTGTCTTCTCGGAGCCGCCACCATCACTGTCTGCGACATCATCGGCCGGGTGGTGATCATGCCATTCGAGGTGCCTGTCGGAACCATCCTGGCAGTTCTGGGGTCCTGTGTCTTCGTCTACTTCCTTCTGCGGCGGCGTCATGGCTGAGAGCATCGCGGATGTAGCTGGGGTGGGGCCCCACATGCCCAGAGCCTCCAGGAATTCTGGTCACGGCCCCTTTGCCAGCCCTGGAGCCGCCAGAAGATATTGGCTGATCCTCACAGCGCTGATTGTGCTCGCGCCTTTGATCTGCTTTGGTCTTCTCGCCTGGGCCAATCCCCTGCCCATCGGGACCGCAGGCTTCTGGAGGATTGCGCAGAGACGATTCACCTCCGTGGCGGTGATTCTCGTGGTGGCCTGGTGTCAGGGACTGGCCACAGTAGCCTTCCACACAGTGACCAACAACCGCATCATCACACCAGCAATCATGGGGTTCGAGTCGTTGTATCGGCTGGTGCAGACCAGCGTGGTGTTCTTCTTCGGGGTGACTGGCCTGAATGCTTTGGAAGGCGTTGGGCAGTATCTGGTGCAGGTTGCGCTCATGGTCGGCTTCGCTGCGCTGCTGTATGGGTGGCTGCTGCGTGATGAACACCGCAACCTTCACCAGACCCTTCTGATCGGGATCGTGATCGGCACTGGGCTGGGAGCACTGTCCACCTACATGCAGCGTCTGCTCACCCCCTCCGAGTTCGATGTGCTCACGGCACGTCTGATCGGGAATCTGTCGAACGCCGACGCCAGCCACCTGAACATCGCCATCCCCCTGGCCCTGGCGGCGGGCATCACTCTTCTTCTCCTGTCGAGACGTCTTGACGTCGCCGCCTTGGGACGGGACGCCGCCATTGGACTTGGCATTGAGCATCGGCGGCTGTCGATCACGGTGCTGCTGCTGGTCGCCGTGCTGATGGCGGTCACCACCTCGCTGATCGGCCCGATGTCCTTCCTGGGTTTCCTCATAGCGATGACTGCCTATCAGCTCGCAGACACCCACGAACACCGATTTGTGTTCCCCATGGCATGGCTCATCGGAGTTGTTCTTCTCGGCGGCGCCTACTTTGTCCTCCGCCATGTGATGTATGCGCAGGGTTCTGTAGGCATCATCATTGAGGCTGTCGGAGGCGGCTTCTTTCTCTTCCACCTGCTACGAAAGGGACGTCTGTGATCAGCATCGATGCCGCCACGAAGGAGTACGGCTCCATAACGATCGGGCCGATCGACCTGCGCATCCCGGGTGGTGGCATCACCGCCCTGGTCGGTCCGAATGGGGCTGGAAAGTCAACGCTCCTGACCATGATCGGGCGATTGCTGGGCATGGATGCGGGCAGCATTGAGGTGGGTGGATTCAACGTGTCCACAACCAAGTCGAGAGATCTCGCAAAGGTGCTTTCGGTGTTGCGGCAGGAGAATCACTTCGTCACGCGGCTCACCGTCCGGCAGCTGGTCGGCTTTGGGCGCTTCCCGCATTCGGGTGGGCGCCTCACCGACACTGATGTGGAGATCGTCGAGCGATCGATCTCCTTCCTTCATCTTGATGAGATAGCGGACCGCTTCATCGACGAACTCTCAGGAGGTCAGCGACAACGCGCCTACGTGGCCATGGTGCTGGCCCAGGACACGGAGTATGTACTGCTGGATGAGCCTCTGAACAATCTTGACATGGCGCATTCCGTCCAGATGATGCAGCATCTGCGGAGGGCGGCGAAGGAGCTCGGCTGCACGATCGTCATCGTGCTGCACGACATCAATTTCGCAGCCACCTATGCCGACACCATCATTGCCATGAAGAATGGCAGGCTGGCAGCCCACGGAACACCCGAGGAGATCATCACCGAGCAGGTGCTGACCGAGATCTTCGAAACCCCCATCAGCATTCTCGACGGCCCCCGAGGACCTGTCGCAGTTTACTTCTGAGCGGTCTGGCAGATTCATGGTATGACGGGTCGCATGATTGGGTACCGGCGTGTGGGACGCGACTTCTTCGATTCGGGGGTGCTGGAGATGGCGCCCCGGCTGCTGGGGGGCCTGCTGGTGCGGGAATCTCTCGAAGGCATCGTCGCGATCCGGATCACAGAGGTTGAGGCCTATGCCGGCCCCATCGACCCTGGTTCCCACGCCTACCGGGGCAAGACCGAACGCAACGCCACGATGTTTGGTGAGGCCGGGCATCTCTACTGCTATTTCACCTATGGCATGCATCATGCTCTGAATGTGGTGTGCGATCAGCCTGGGGTTCCGACGGGTTGCCTGCTGCGGGCCGGGGAGGTGGTCATGGGCTCGGACCTGGCCCGCTCGCGACGCAGCACCCGCCCGCGCCGCACTCCCCTGCCGGAGACGCACCTGGCCCGTGGCCCGGGGAACCTGGCCCAGGCGCTCGGGGCGACCCTCAGCACAGATGGTGTCGACCTCTGCAACGGTGGTGAGTGGTCCTGGCATCAGCCCCTACCCGATCCTCCCGATCCCATCACCGGGCCACGTGTCGGGGTCTCCGGCCCCGGCGGCGACGGGGAGCGGTTTCCGTGGCGGTTCTGGCTGCCCGGTGAGCCGAGCGTCTCCGCGTACCGGCCGGGCAAGTCGCGATCGTGACATGAGCCCAGGGGTCCTTTTGCCGTCCCTTGCAGGCGGCGATGTGTGGAGGCTCAGGGATGCAGGACGTGCAGGACGATCTGCGACTGGACCAGGAAACGTATCCTGGGCTCGGTGTAGCCCAGACCCGAGTCCACGTACAGTCGCGCCTTGCCCACTTGGTAGAAGCCTCGGCTGTACTTGGGGAACAGCCCCTGACCGGGCGCATACAGTGCCCCGATGAGAGGCAGCGCGATCTGGCCTCCGTGGGTGTGGCCGCACACCGCGTAGTCGATGTCCGCTTGCTCCAGCTGGTCCACGATCTCGGGGGCGTGCGTCAGGAGGAACCGGAATCCCTCGGCTGGGGCGTTCTCCAGTGCTTTGCTGAGGTGGGCATGGCTGGTGAAGGCGTCTCCCGCCCCCACCAGGGTGAAGGTCCCGTAGTCGCCCGTGAGCACCCGGTGCTCGTTGTCGATCAGCTCGACGCCGTACCGTGCATACAGCGCCCTCAGCTGCGGCAGGTCCTTTGACCAGTGGTCGTGATTCCCGAGCACCGCATACATGGGCACTCCGATCTGGGCGAGCCCGGTGAAAAGCGTCTCCAGCGGATCCAGGCTCTCGTTCCAGGTGTTCAGGGTGTCCCCCGCGATCACGATGATGTGCGGGTTGCTCTCCCGGGCCATGTCCACGACGTGGGCGATTTGCTCCGGGTTGTCGCGCACGTGGATGTCGCTGATCTGCAGGATCCTCAGCTCCCCCGCCAGCTCATCGACGGTGCTGGTCTCAGTGACCATGCGTGTGGTGTTGATCTCACGCTCGGACTCCAGGTCGACACCCACTGAGGCGACCAATGCCACCGCGCCAGCCAGCGCCAGGTAGGCAAGCCATCTTTTTCGTCCTTTAGCCACGGGCGGCCCGATTCAGGGCAGAGAGGATGGCCTTCATCGAGGCGCTGGTGATTGACGGGTCAACCCCAACTCCCCAGAGGACCTGTGTCTCACCGTCGGCGTCAATCTCGCATTCCACGTACGCGGCGGCCTTGGCGTCGCCACCGGAATCCATGGCGTGCTCGCTGTAGTCCAGCACTCGGACTTGCGCCCCAGCCTCGCCCAGGGCATCGACGAAGGCTGACACCGGCCCGTTGCCCTCTCCTGCGAGGCTGATGTCCTCGCCGGATGGGGTATTGACGGTGGCTGTGATGCTGAACTGCCCGTTCTGGGAGGAGGAGCCGGCCGCGGTGAGCGCCCACGGCTCCTCGGCAAGATACTCGGAGGTGAAGATCTCGACGATGGCCTTCGGCAGCAGTTCGCCACCCTCTGAGTCCGTGCGCGCCTGCACCACGCGGCTGAACTCCATCTGCAGGCGACGTGGCAGATCCAGTTTGGCCTCGCTCTTCATCAGGTAGGCGATGCCGCCCTTGCCTGACTGGGAGTTCACACGGATGACAGCCTCGTAGTTGCGACCCACGTCGTGGGGATCGATGGGCAGGTATGGGGCCTCCCACTCGATCTCCGCAACGGTCTTGCCCTGGGCGGCGGCCTCCCGCTCCAGATGCTCCAGGCCCTTCTTGATGGCGTCCTGGTGGGAGCCGGAGAACGCCGTGTACACCAGGTCCCCGGCATAGGGGTGACGGGGGTGCACTGGCAGCCCGGTGCAGTACTCGACGGTGCGGCGCACATGGTCGATGTCGCTGATGCTCACCTCGGGGTCGACGCCCTGGGTGTACAGGTTCAAGGCCAGCGTCACTAGGTCCACGTTGCCGGTGCGCTCCCCATGGCCGAACAGGCAGCCTTCCACGCGGTCCGCCCCTGCCATCTGGCCCAGCTCGGCTGCGGCCACCGCGGTGCCGCGGTCATTGTGTGGGTGCAGGGAGACCGCAACGTGCTCCCGGTTGCTCACATGTCGGCAGAAGTATTCGATCTGGTCGGCATAGGTGTTGGGGGTGGAGCGCTCCACCGTGGCGGGGAGGTTGAAGATGATCTCGCGGGTCTCCGTTGGCTGCCACACCTCGGCGACGGCATTGCAGATCTCGACGGCGAAGTCGGTGGGCGTCTGGGTGAAGATCTCCGGGCTGTACTGGTAACCGAACTCGACATCCCCCAGATGGTGTTCTGCGTATTTCATCACCAGCTCGGTGCCGCGAGTTGCCATCGCCACGCACTGGGCCTTGTCGATGCCGAAGACCACGCGACGGAACAACTCTGCGGTCGCGTTGTACATGTGAATGGTCGCTCGCTGCGCCCCGATCAGGGACTCCGCGGTGCGGGAGATCAGATCCTCCCGGGCCTGCGTCAGAACCGAGATGGTCACGTCCTCGGGGATGTGGCCGTCCTCAATCAGTTTGCGGACGAAGTCGAAGTCGGTCTGGGAGGCCGACGGGAATCCAACCTCGATCTCCTTGTACCCGAGGGACACCAGAAGCTCAAACATGCGCAGCTTCCGGTTGGGCGTCATGGGGTCGATGAGCGCCTGGTTGCCGTCACGCAGATCGGTGGACAGCCAGCGCGGTGCCTTCTCGATGCGCTTGTTGGGCCAGGTCCGATCGGGAAGCTCCACCGGCTCGAATGCCCGGTAGCGGCCGACGGGCATGACGGTGGGCTGTTGGACAGGCTTGGGTTGGACTCGGGTCATGATCTCCTCCGCTGGGTGATGGCCAAGCATGCGGCTGCCCCGCAGCGAGGTGGCTGGCCGGATTCAGGACTGAGCCTCGCTGCGGCACCCAAGAAGGAGGGTCTGCTGTGCCATGCTCGGAAGCCTAGTGCCACCGTGGGCCACGGGCAAAACAGGCGGGGGCATCCTCCCGTCGCCTATCTGCCGGCCCCTGCGGTCAATCCGCCGATCAGTCGTTTCTCAATGATGCCGAACAGGACGATGACAGGCACCACCGCGATGAGGGCGACGGCGAACAGGTGCTGCCAGTCCTGGATGTAGAGGCCCAGGAAGCGAGGCATGGAGACGGTGAGCGGCTGCAGGGTGTTGTCCTGAACCAACACCAGCGCGGCCGCGAACTCGTTCCAGGAATTCACGAAGACGAAGATGATTGCCGTCACGATGCCCGGCCATACCAGGGGCAGGGAGATCCTGAGCATGGTCTGCAGCCTGCCGAGGCCGTCGATCAGCGCTGCCTCATCGATCTCCCGAGGCACGGAGGCGAAGAAGGCCTGCATGATCCAGATGGCGAAGGACAGGTTGAAGGCCGCATTGATGAGGATCAGGGCTCCCCAGGCTGCGTGCCCCTTCCAGCCTGCGAACTCCTGGAACAGGCCGACGGCCAGCACGGTAGGTTGCAGCATCTGCGTACACAGAACCAGGAGCAGGAAGACACGCCTGCCGGGAAACCGGAACCGGGCCACGTAGTAGGCCGCCGGGGTGGCGACGATCAGCACCAGGAGCGTCGCTCCCAGTGAGATCACCGACGTTGACAGCAGCGATGCTGCGGGGTTGACCTCAGTCGACCACACCGTCAGGTAGTTGTCGATGCGGGGTGTCGCCGGGAGATAAGCGGGGGGAATGTCTGTGACCTCAAGCCTGGTCTTCAGGGAGGTCACGGCCATCAGCGCATAGGGGAAGCCGAAGAACACCACGATTCCCAGAGCCCCGAGCACCACGATCCAGGTACTCGGCCGGCGCTCGAGACCGCCGCGGTACGCACCTTTACGGGCCACAGTCAGCCCACCTCCCTCGTTGGCTTGATGACTGCCAGATAGACCCCGATGATGGCCAGGCAGAACAGAAAATTCACCACTGACAGCGCCGACGAGGCCCCTGGGCCTAGATTCCGTTGGTACTCGAACATCAATGTGGTGGTGATATGCCCCGTGTGATATCCGGGGGACTCTTGCAGAATCCGCAGGATCGGCAGCGAGTTGAAAACGTTGATGATGTTGATCAGGACGGCAATCGCGATGGCAGGCCTCAGCATCGGCAGGACCATATGCCAATACCGTCTCCACCAGTTCGCCCCATCCACATGGGCGGCCTCCAGCACATCCTTCGGGACGGACTGCAAGCCGGCGAGGATGGTGTATGTCGTGAAGGGAAGCGAGACGTAGACCGCCACGAAGACGGCAATCCAGAAGGCGCTGAACGGATCCTTGGTCCATGCCACGGCGCTGCTCAAGATGCCGGTGTCCACCAGAAGCCGATTGAGCAGACCCTCCTTCTGCTGCAGCCCATAACGGAACACCGTCGCCGTCATCACGACGGAGCAGGCCCATGGCAGGATGACGAAAAGCCGCAGCAGTTTACGGCCTCGGAAAGACAGGTTGAGGAACTGCGCCAGGGCAAGCGACAGCACGAGGGTGATGAGTACCACCGCCACCACCCACACCAGGGTGTTGGTGAGGATCTGTGCGATGGGAACCCCCGGGAAATCCAGAGCCCCCCTACCGCTGCCGACATAGTTGTCCAGACCAATCGGTTCATCTGAGGTCCGGATGGCGTGCTTGTTGTATTTGAAGAAGGAGGTCTGGATCATCAGGGCCGTCGGATAGACGACCACAGCCAGAATCAGCAGCAGTGTGGGCGCAAGCCAGGGAATCGAACGCAGGAAATCACGCCAACCGCGGTTCCCACGTCGCATGGACTGCTCAGCCCTCTCAGATCTGGACACCGTCCTCCATCGTGTTCAACGTGTGGGAAGGAAGGTGACGGCACATGCTTCGCCCCTCCCGCGGGGTGTTGTCAGCTGGCCACCACCTGGGCCTGGATGTCGGTGAGCAGCTGAGCGGGGTCTTGCACACCCACTTTGTGGGCGTTGCCCTGCAGGGCGCCTTGGAGGGCATCCCACTTGGTGTCTCCCACGGGCTGGAACTTCACAAAGGACAGGGCCTCAAGGAACCTCTTGTTGTTCTCGGTCCCAGAGGATTTCCCCTTCTCGATCATGGTTGTGGTGACAGGCAGCAGCTTGGTGCCCTGGTACCAGCCCTCATACATCGCATCGGAGTAGAACAGGTTGAGGAACGCGGATGTGGCCTGCCTGCGTTTCGCATCCTTGGTGTTGAAGGCGAGGATGAAGTCCGTCACTCCCGTTGCGACAGCCTGCCCGTCCTTCGAGGGGACGGGGGCGAGGGCGACGTTGATTCCCTTGTCCGTGGCATCTGCGACCACCTGACCATGGCCGACCATCATGCCGAGCCTGCCATTTTGGAACAGAACCGACAGGTCCTGCCTATCGTCCTCCAGCTGTGGCTGGGTCAATCCCTTGGCATGCATCCTCTTCATCTGGGTGAAGGCCTCGACAGCCTTGGGGGAATCCGCCTTCAAGGCATCCCCCTCAACCCACGACCCGCCTGCCCCCCACAGCCACAACGACGACTCCACCTGAGCCTCCTCTGAGCCAAGCGGCATGCCGTAACCCACCACGCCATTCCCGAGGGCGACCAGCCTCTTGGAGGCATCCTCCAGTTCAGACCAGGTCTTGGGAGCCTCGGTGATGCCGGCTCTCTCGAATAGCTCGGTGTTGTAGACGAGCATCCGCGACGAGGCGATGTCCGGAACCGCCCACTGAGTGCCGTCAGCGCCAACGCCATTCGCCAACAGGGCAGGCTCGATACTCGACAGCACCTCCTCGCTGAGGATCTCCCCCATCGGATGCAGCAGCTTGGCCTCAGCAGATGCAGCAAAGGCATTGTCATTGAGAATGTCCGGGTAGTCGCCAGACTGGATGCGAGATTGGATTTTGGCCCCAAAGTCCTCCCAGCCCTCGATCTGAAGCTCGACCTTGACTTTCGGATAGGTTTTGTTGAACTCTGCGATAACCTTTTCCCAATCCCCTTTCGAGGAATCCGCATAGGATGGGGCAAGGATGCTGATGGTCGTCTCCAGGAGCGCAGGGTCCTCGCTGGTGGCCTGACTGGCATCGACGCCTTTTCCACCCCCACCACAGGCTGTCAGGACCAAGGCGCTGACGACAGCAGCAGCACCATACCTCATGACGCGATTCACACGCTTTCCTTTCATCGAGGCCAGTCGGGAATGCCGACGGGCAGATTTTACGAACAATGACCCCAATGAGGAAAAATCCGACACGGCCTCGTGACCGGAAAGTTATAGTTCTGCGGCTTTTCTGATGCGCAGGGCAGAGTCAGCAACCAGTCGGCGCTCCGGTTCAGAACCCCAGCCGGTTGAGGTATTTGGTGTCACGCTGCCATTCCTTCAACACCTTGACGTGCAGCTTGAGGTGGACTGGTGTTCCCAGCAGCCGGTTGATCTGCAGCCGCGCCGCAGTTCCAATCTCCCGGAGCCGACTTCCCCTATGGCCGATGATGATGCCCTTCTGCGACTCCCGTTCCACAACGATGGAGGCGAAGACGTCCAGGAGCGGCTTGTCCTCGGGGCGATCCGGTCTGGGCAGGATCTCGTCGATGACAACTGCGATGGAGTGCGGAAGCTCCTCACGCACCCCCTCCAGCGCAGCCTCCCGAATCAGCTCCGCGATGAGCGTCTCCTCAGGCTCATCGGTGACCTCCCCATCTGGGTAGTACATGGGCCCCTCGGGCAGCAGCCTCAGCAGCTGGTCGCGAACAGTGTCCACCTGTTCGAGGGCGTAGGCCGAGCAGGGAATGACCTCAGCCCAGTGAATGCCCAACTCGTCGGCGAGCGCAGCGATGTCCACCAGGTGCGAAAGAACTCGGTCCTTGCCGACCAGGTCGGTCTTGGTGGCCAGGGCCACCAACTGAGGCCTAGTAGACAGCTCTGCTATCTGAGAGACGATGTAGCGGTCTCCAGGGCCGATTCGCTGATCACAAGGCAGGCAGACCCCCACGATATCCACCTCCGACCAGGTGTCACGCACCAGATCGTTGAGGCGCTGCCCGAGCAGGGTCCGGGGTCGATGCAGCCCCGGTGTGTCGATCAGGATCAGCTGGCCATCGTCGCAGGTGACGATTCCGCGCACGACGTGGCGGGTTGTCTGCGGCTTCGATGAGGCGATGGCGATCTTCTGCCCGACCAGCGCGTTGGTCAGCGTGGACTTGCCGGCGTTCGGCCGCCCGACGAAACAGGCGAAACCGGAGTGGAAGGGTTTGTCTGTCACGTTTCCTCCTGGGTTTCCTCAACGTTATCCGGGGCCAGACGAACCAGGACCGTTCCAATCTGATGCCGCCGACCGACGGCCCTGTCCGCGATCATCTCGATGCCCTCGTAGGTGACGCTGGAGCCGGGAATGGGGACCACATTCAGCAGCTTCGCCATCAGCCCCCCGACGGTCTCCACGTCGTCATCCTCCACGGTGACGTCGAACAGCTCCCCCAGCTCATCCAGCGGCAGCCGGGAGCTGACCCGGTACTGACCAGTTTCGGGAAGCTCAGCCACCGCCGGAATCTCGTGGTCGTATTCGTCGACGATGTCACCCACGATCTCCTCGACGAGGTCCTCAAGCGTCACCAGCCCGGCGGTGCCGCCGAACTCGTCAATGACGATCACCAGGTGCGAGTGGCGCAGCTGCATGTCCCGGAGCAGCTCTGTCGCCGGCTTGGAGTCGGGAACGAAGGTCGCGGGCCGCATGATCTCTCCGACGGTCTCACCTCGCTCCGCATCCGGGAAGTCATAGATGCGGCGCGTGACATCCTTGAGGTAGACCACGCCCAGCACGTCGTCGACGCCCTCCTCACCGACCACCGGGATGCGGGAGAAGCCAGATCTCAGAGCCAGCGAGAGCAACTGGCGCAGTGTGCGGTCCTGCGGCACCCACACCATATCCGTACGCGGCACCATCACCTCTTTGACGAGAGTGTCGCCAAGCTCGAAGACGGAATGGATCATCCTCGACTCGCCGGCCTCGATCACCTCGTTGGCTTCGGCCATGTTGACCATGTCCCGCAGCTCAGCCTCGGATGCGAAGGGTCCATCTGTGAATCCCCGACCGGGGGTCAGGGCGTTGCCCAGCAGGATCATCAGCTGGACAACTGGTCCGAGCACCGAGGTGAGCATCGAGATCAGGCGCGCCGAACCGCGCATGATGCTTTCAGGATGTTGCCTGCCAAGGGTGCGTGGCGCGACCCCCCACAGGATGAAGAACACGACCAGCAGAATCGCGACCAGGGTCCCGAGCCGCGCGACGGTGCCGGTGACGTTCTGGAAGACCACGAGCGCCAGCAGGGCCATGGTCGTGGTCTCGAAGAACATGCGGGTGAACATCACCGCATTGATTGACGGCGCCGGGTCCTGGGTGATCAGGCGGATACGCTCCGCTCCCCGCACCCCGGACTCAACCAGTTGCTCGGCTCGAGCGCGCGTGAACAGAGTCAATGCGGTCTCGACAGCCACCAGCAGCGAAGCCAGGATGGCACACACCAGCGCCGCGGCGAGTTCGATCCATTGGGACTGCGGCATCAACCAACCTTGCGGGAATAATGGGTGACCGCCAGCCTACCGGGAGGGCCAAAGAAGACGGCCACCGATGTCGTGTGTCGGGCTTTTGTCACGGGGACATGGTTTCGGGGTGGACACTGCGCCGAGGCAGCAGGCGAAACCGTACTGGGCGTACCGTGGGCAAGGCGCCGCAACCGGGACCGAGAAACACCCGACACTAGTTGCTGGGCCTGCTGTTGCGTGCCACTTCCCAGGCGGCGATGATCCGATCGTTCAGTCCGAACATCACAGCCTTCTCCTGCGGTTCCGCGTGATCGTGTCCCAGCAGGTGCAGCAGCCCGTGGATCAGCAGGTACTCGGCCTCGGCCTCAGGCTCACGGCCGTTCTCAGAGGCCTGCCGCGCGGTAACCTGCGGGCACAGCACGATGTCTCCCAGCAGCCCCTGAGGCGGCTCCTCGTCATCACGGGGCGCCCGCAGCTCATCCATGGGGAAGCTCATCACGTCGGTGGGGCCGGGCAGGTCCATGAACCGTTCGTGGTAGTCCGCCATCGTGGCCTCGTCGACTAGGAGGATCGACAAGTCAGCCTGGGGGTGGATGCGCAGTTTCTCCAACGCGAACCTGGCAAGCGCAACCAGCCCGAGCTCATCGACGGCCACACCGGATTCATTGTTGATGTCGATCATCTGCGTCCCCTGTCCTGGTGGATGCTGTCGAACTGATCGTAGGCTGCGACGATCTTCCCGACCAGCCTGTGCCGCACCACGTCACGGGCGGTCAGCGTGCAGAACGCAATGTCGTCGATCCCGTCGAGGATCTCGGTGACCTGACGGAGCCCGCTGCGTACCCCGCCGGGTAGGTCGATCTGGGTGATGTCGCCCGTCACCACCACCTTGGATCCGAAACCGAGACGTGTCAGGAACATCTTCATCTGCTCGGCCGAGGTGTTCTGCGCCTCGTCCAGGATGATGAAGGCATCGTTGAGGGTTCGGCCGCGCATGTAGGCCAGCGGCGCCACCTCGATGGTGCCCGAGGTGAGCAGCTTCGGAACCGAGTCGGTGTCCACCATGTCGTGGAGCGCGTCGTACAGCGGTCGCAGGTAGGGATCGATCTTGTCGCTGAGCGTTCCCGGGAGATATCCGAGCCGCTCCCCCGCCTCGATGGCAGGACGGGTGAGGATGATGCGACTGATCTGCTTGGCCTGCAGCGCCTGCACTGCCTTGGCCATGGCCAGGTAGGTCTTGCCAGTGCCCGCCGGCCCGATGCCGAAGACCACCGTGTGCCGGTCAATGGCATCGACGTAGCGTTTCTGGTTCAGGGTCTTGGGACGCACCGTCCGGCCCCGCGTGGAGATGATGTCAGCAGTCAGCACCTCCGATGGGCTGACCTCGTCCGCGGCCAACGCGATGACACGCCCCACCGTCTCCTTGCTCAAACCCTGACCGGTCCGGATGATGGTGATGAGCTCGGTGATGATCTCGCCGGCAGAGGCGACATCGCCCGGGGAGCCGGTGATCGTGATCTGGCTGCCCCGCACGTGAAGGTCGGCTGGCAGCTTTTCCTCCAGCACACGCAAAAACGCATCGCGCGGACCCAGCAGGGTCACCATATCGATGGAGGCTGGAACCGCCACGACGCGGCTCGCTCGCTGTTCTTCGTTGCTCACGCAACCCCTCTCACTGCCCGGACCTCCCGGACCAACTCGACCTACAAGTGTAGAGGTTCCCACCCACGGTCACGCTGCGCTCATCACCCCGACAGGCTCAGCATCCGACTCCTGCGGTGACGGACTGGCTGGAGGCCACCCGCAGCCGCAGGTCATCCGCGACAGCATGCCCGTTGCAGAAACTTATCAAGAATGGTTATCGTTATGCTCCCTGTTCTGGAAGGAAATCCATGGCTGTTCCCAAACGCAAGATGTCCCGCTCCAACACCCGTTCCCGCCGGGCCCAGTGGAAGGCGACCCTGCCCGACCTTGTCCCGATCCGCATTAGCGGCGAGACCTTCAACGTGCCACGACGCCTGGTCAAGGCCTATGCCTCCGGCCGGCTGAGCGTCGACAACCTGCGTCACTGAGCGCTGGCGAAGAGGCTGCTCAGTCGTCGTTGCCATCCTCGGCGATGATGTGCATGGCGGCTTCCTCGGCGCTGGCGGCTCCTCCGGAGTATCCGACGTCTATGCCGAGCGTGTCCTCGCCACCAGCGCCCTGCACGCGCATGAGCCTTCCCGCGCGTTCACGCCCAACCTCACGCTGCTCACCGCCGGGATTCCAGGGAGCGTCATCCACCCGGGTCTCTGGCTGCTCTTGGCGAATGCGCTGTTCAAGGCTCTCGCCCTGCCGCATCTCCGCCACCGTGTTCCCAAATCCCTGAGCAGGTGACCATCTCTCGGGGGCAATGTACCCCTCATCCAGGACATCATCGACGCCACGATCAATGAGGGAATCACCTTCTTGCAGTTGGTCAAGCTGCTCAGATTCCTCGGGAATGTGGCTTATCACCTCGGCCATGTCTTCCATGCACCAATACTGCCATCCCATATCACCCTCCGGGCGGAAATCAGCTTCAGGTCGCACGTGGATTTACACCCTCCAGCGACGTAAACTGCCCCGGTGACCCAGCCCGACATCCCACTTCGCGCACGAGGCAGCTACGACCTCATCGCGGCCCTCTTCGTCGCGTTGCTGCTGATCTCGAACATTGCCGCCACCAAGCTGATCGCGATCGGCCCCGCATGGGCACCGTTCGGGCTGCCGCTTCTGCCGATCATCACTGATGGCGGGGCGATTCTCTTTCCACTGACCTATGTCTTAGGCGATGTCCTGGCCGAGGTGTACGGGATGCGCGGGGCGAGGAGAGCGATCCTGCTGGGCTTCGTCATCGCGGCGCTGGCATCGGTGACCTTTCTTCTGGTGGGGCTGGCCCCTCCCGCACCCGGCTACGAGGACCAAGAGGCCTTCCAGGCAGTCCTCGGCTTCGTTCCACGCATCGTCGCCGCGTCTCTCGCAGGCTATCTGGTGGGGCAGCTCCTCAACGCACGAGTGCTGGTCACGCTGAAGGAACGCCAGGGGGGGAAGGGCCTCTGGGCGCGGCTGCTCGGCTCCACCATCGTCGGCGAGGCAGCCGACACGGTCCTGTTCTGCCTGATCGCCTTCGGCGGGCGGATCGACGGCGGAACGATGCTGAACTACATCGTGATCGGATATGTCTTCAAGGTGAGCGTCGAAGTGCTGGTGCTGCCCATCACCTATCGCGTCATCTCCCTGGTGCGCAGACGTGAGGCAGGCCTGGCCAACGGGGATCAGCCCACGGGACGCCTGACGGCATAGCGGCCCATGAAATCAGCGCGGAAGTCGTCGAATCTGCCCTCCTCCAGACTGACCCGGATCTGATCAACGAGCCGGACCGTGAACCGCTCGTTATGGATGGTCGCAAGCGTGGAAGCCAGCATCTCTCTCGCCTTGAACAGATGATGCAGGTACGCACGGGTGTAATGGGAGCAGGTGTAGCAGTCGCAGCCCTCCTCCAGAGGCGCGAAGGCCCTGCGATGCCGGGCCGTGTCAACGTTGTAGCGGCCGTCTGCGGTGTAGATCGCGGCATTGCGTGCGACACGCGACGGGTTCACGCAGTCGAAGGTGTCGGCGCCAGCGGCCACCGCCTCGAACAGATCCTCGGGCTCTGAGATTCCCAACAGGTGGCGGGGCTTGTCCTCAGGCAGCTCATCCACCATCCAGGAGATGATGACCCCCAGGTTCTCCTTCTCCAGGGCCCCTCCCAGCCCGAAGCCGTCAAACCGCTGACCATCGACCTCCAGGGCCGCCAGGTCGCGGGCAGCCTGGCGGCGCAGGTCCTCGTACTGGGCGCCCTGAACCACCCCGAACAATGCCTGGTATGGCTTGCCGATGCGTTCCCGGGTGAGTGCGGCGTGGGCGCGGAGACAGCGCATCGCCCAGCGGTGGGTTCGCTCCACCGACGCCTCCTGATATGCGCGGGTGTTCATCAGGGTGGTCAGCTCGTCAAAGGCGAACATGATGTCGGCACCAAGCTCATGCTGGATCCGCATCGACACCTCGGGGGTGAAACGGAGCTTGGCGCCGTTGAGATGGCTGAAGAACGTCACTCCATCCTCATCGACGTGCGCTCGCCGTGTGCGGCCCTCGGCGATGACGTCGTCGTTCTGCAGCCCCTTGGTGTCCATGGCGAGCACCTTCTTGAATCCGGCTCCCAGGCTCATCACCTGGAATCCCCCGGAGTCGGTGAAGGTGGGGCCGGACCAGTTCATGAAACGGCTCAACCCCCCGGCCTCATCCACCAGGTCTGAGCCAGGCTGCAGATAGAGGTGATAGGCATTGGCCAGAAGCGCCTGCGCCCCCAGCTCGGCCATAGCCTCAGGAAGAACCGCTTTGACCGTGGCCTTCGTGCCGACTGGAATGAAAGCTGGGGTGCGGATATCCCCGTGGGGGGTGTGAATGATCCCCGTTCGAGCCCGCTCCCCCACACGCACTGCAACCTCAAAGCCATAACTCACCCGGCAAGGCTACCGTTATGCCATGACCGGAACCGCCCTCATCCTCAACCCGAGTCACCGATGGGCGGCGCGCGCGGAGGCCGCCCTGCAGAAGCTGACCAGGATCCGCACATACCAGACGACCCCGGAGTCCCCTGGCGGTGAGCAGACCCGGCAGGCCTTGGAGGACGGATGCGATGCAGTGGTGGTGGCGGGTGGGGATGGCACCGTCCGCCTGGTGGCCGGAGTTCTGGCTGGCACGGAGGTTCCCCTGGGTATTCTCCCGACGGGGACTGCCTGCGTATACGCCCGGAACCTGGGGCTGCCACGACGACTTAAGGCGCTCAGACGGGCGCTGCGCGGGCGCATCGTCCGGGCCGACATCGGCTGGGCCAAAATTGACGCCCAGCCGCCGACTCCGTTTCTGGTGGCCTGCGGCATGGGACGCGACGCCGAGGCGATCGCTCAGGTGTCCTCACGGTTGAAGCGGCGTATCGGCTGGCTGGCTTATGCTGACGCGGGTTTCCGGGTGCTTCAGCGAAGGCCGATACACCTTCAGGTGAACGGGGAGCCAGTCGCGGCCTGGAGTGTGCTGGTGGGAAACGTCGGAAGGCTGCCGTTGGCCCACCTGTTCCCGGGCGCGAGACCCGATGACGCCCTCTTGCACGCGATCCGAATCTGGCCGGAGCGTCCCGGCCACTGGCTGGGTATCACCGCCCGCGGCCTGCTGCACGACCCCAGGCCTGCCGCGCGCCTGGAGCGTTGGGAATCCACACACGTCGAGGTCTGCTCCCCTGCCCCCGCACCGGTTCACGTGGATGGGGACCTGATGCCCCCGGCTCGGCGGTTGCACCTGAGCATCCAGCCCGGGGCCGTACTGATCCGCCGTTAGCGGAGCTGTTGGAGGAGCAGGGAGAGCTGGCCGAGCGCAACCGCCCCCGCAGTGGAGGTCCTGAGGACGGCGTCGCTGATCAGGACGGGCTGAGCCCCGAGCCTCTGGAACTCCTCCAGCTCCTCTGGCGCCACGCCGCCCTCGGGACCGATGATCAGGAGTATCTCGCCTTCATCGGGCAAGTCGGCCCGCCCGATGGGGATGTCGGCCGACTCATGGAGGATCAGGGCACACTCAGTGGCTCTGATCCGTTCCGCCACCCCCGCTGTCGTGGCGAAGGACACTTGAGGGACGCGGAGGCGACGAGACTGCTTGGTGGCCTCCCGGGCCGCCGAGGACCACTTCGCCAGGGATTTCTCGCGACGCTCCCCGGTCCAGCGCACGATGGAACGGGATGCCTGCCATGCGAGGATCTCATCAACCCCCAGCTCGGTCATGGTCTCCACCGCACGCTCCGAGCGGTCTCCCTTGGCGAGCGCTTGCACCGCGACGAAACGGTGCCGTCGCTCCGGTGCCCGCAGGATCTCGGCGACCTCAACGGCGAGCCGGGTTTTCTCGGCTGTCACGACGGGGCCGCGGATCGCTCGTCCCCGTCCGTCGGAGATGAGCACGCTCTCCCCCACCGTCGTTCTCCTCACGGCCACGGCGTGGCGGGCCTCTGTGCCGGAGACCTCGACGATGTCGCCGGCGGCGACGTCACCGAAATGCGCCAGGAAGAGCGCATCGGTCACCCGAAGGTCTCCTTGAGCCAGCCCATCACTCCCTTGGGGCCCGGATGCTTTGCCTCAATGTGGGTCTCGTCACGGATCTCCGCCAGCTGCCGGAGCAGGTCTCGCTGCTTCTCGTCGAGTTTGGTGGGAGTCTCGACGATGAATGTGATGCCCAGGTCGCCACGTCCGCCGCCGCGCAGCCGAGGCACGCCGCGACCCTTCACGGGAATCCGCTCCCCAGACTGCGTGCCTGCTGGCACCTCAACGCTCAGCTGCCGGTCCTCCGGTGCGGACTCCTCCCATTCGGCCTCCAGCAACGTGACGTCCACACTGGTGCCCAACGCAGCCGCCGTCATGGGAATTGGAATCACGGTCTCCAGATTGTCACCATCACGCCGGAAGCGCTCATGCTCGTTGACCGTCAGCTCGACATACAGATCGCCGGCCGGGCCTCCGCCGCGCCCCGTCTCCCCCTGTCCCTCCAGATGGATGCGGATGCCGGTGGACACCCCCGCCGGTATTCGCACGGAGATGGTGCGGGATGTGCGGACCCGCCCCTCCCCGGAGCATTCAACGCAGGGGTTCGGGATGATGGTGCCGAACCCCTGGCAGGTGGGGCAGCGCTGGGCGGTGCGGATGTCGCCGATGAAGCTGCGCTGCACGGTCGTCACCTCACCCTGGCCGCGGCAGGTGCTGCACGTGACCGGCTGGGAACCGGGCTCCCCACCGCCGCCGTGGCATTTCGGACAGACCACAGCCGTGTCGATCTTGATGGGTTTGGTGCATCCGAAGACCGCCTCATGCAGGTCAAGCCACGCACGCACGAGGGAGTCCTGACCGGGCTGGGTTCGTGGACGGGGACCGCGGCTGGCCTGGCCACCGAACATGGCATCCATGATGGTGGAGAAGTCGAAGCCACCGCCGAAGCCGGCCCCTCCGAATCCGCCCGCACCACCGAAACCACCTCCGCCGCGCCCCAGCGGATCGCCGCCGCGGTCGTAGACGGCGCGCTTGTTAGCGTCACTGAGGACCTCGTAGGCCTCGCTGAGCTCCTTGAATTTCTCCGCCGCATCCTGTCCCTGGGCGACGTCAGGGTGCACTTTCATCGCCTGACGGCGGTACGCCTTCTTGATGTCCTCGGTGGAGGCGTTCTGCTCAACGCCGAGGATGTCGTAGTAGTCCTTGCTCAACTTCAGCCTTCCGTCAGGATGCGGCTCACGTATCGCGCAACTGCGCGTACGGATGCGATGGTTGATGGGTAGTCCATCCGGGTTGGGCCGACGACTCCGAGAGACGCGGCACGTTCGCTGCCGACCGAATAGCCGGAGGCGACGAGGGATGTGGACTGGAACCCCTGGGTTGTGTTCTCTGTGCCGATGCGCACAGTGACGTCATCGGTTGCGGCCTCGTCCAGCAGACGCAGCAGCACCACCTGCTCTTCCAGGGCCTCAAGCAGGGGGCGCAGGCCTGTGGTGAAGGAATGCCCCGCCAGGTTGGGGACGCCCGCAACCAGAACCTGGGCGACGGGTTCGGCACCGAGGATCTCCAGGGCGATGGTGAAGACCGGGGTGACCTGGGGGCGCAGCGTGGGCTCCAGCTCATCAAGTGCCGCCGCGATCCGGGCGGCCGCTTCAGCTGCGGTGAGGCCGAGGGTCGCCTCGCGAAGCTTCAGGTTCGCAATGTGGGCTGCCTCTGCGCTCAGGCCGGGCTGCTCCAGGAGCCGCTGATCAACTCGCCCCGTGGAGCTGACCAGGATCACCAGCAGCCTCCCGGGGGCCAGCGTGACCAGTTCGGCATGGGCGATGGTGCTGCGCTGAGCCTGCGGGTACTGGACGATGGCGACCTGATGGGTGAGCTGAGCCAGCAGCCGGACGGTGCGGGTCACCAGGTCGTCGACGTCGAGCGCCCCCGCCATGAAGGCATTGATGGCCCGGCGTTCGGCGGCGGACAGGGGTTTCACCGTGGCGAGCCGGTCCACAAACAGCCGGTATCCCTTGTCGGTGGGGATGCGTCCTGCGCTTGTGTGGGGCTGTTCGATGTAGCCCTCTTCTTCCAGCACCGCCATGTCGTTGCGCACCGTCGCCGGGGAGACTCCCAGCTGATGCCGCTCCACCAGGGCCTTGGAGCCGACAGGCTCACGACTGGCCACGTAGTCGGTGACGATAGCCCGCAACACCTTCAGTTTTCGCTCGTCGAGCATGGTCACCTCCTCGATTGGCACTCGCAGCATTCGAGTGCCAGTCTAGAGCACAGCGCGCAATGGTCGCGCGGCCTGTACTCTCAGCCCCATGACCAAGTACTCCATGGGCGGCTGGGAAGACATCACCCCGCATGTGAGCGTCACCTCGTTGCAGCCCCACGGGGTGACCGTTGGGCTGGTCTCCGGAGAGCAACGGGCGGTGCTGATTGATGCCGGGTCCTCCCCGGAGCAGGGGGGTGAGCTGCTGGAGCAGGCCCGTTCCCTGTCGCCGGTGCCCGTCACCCACGTGGTCGTCACGCATCCCCATCACGACCACTGGTTCGGCACCGCCGGGATGACCGATGTCAGCGTCATCGCCCACGAGGACCTGCTGAAGCACGTGGAGCCGGAGGTTCTTGCGGCGGCAGAGTCCATCGGCCTGTCGCAGCTCCCCAGGCCCAGGGAGACCTTCTCCCTGGTGAGCTCCCTTGACCTGGGGGGGGTGCGGATCGAGATGCTGCACTTCGGCGCCGCGCACACCAACGCCGATCTCGTCGTCCTGGTGCCTGACCAGGATGTGGTGTTCATGGGTGATCTCATCGAGTCCGCGGGCGATCCCCAATTCGGGCCGAGTTCGGATGCAGGGAACTGGCCAAGGGTCCTCGACAACGTCTTGGGGGCCACGACGGAGAGCATGCGGTTCGTTCCCGGGCATGGCCGCCCAGGGGATCCGACTGGGGGATTCGTCGTGGACCGGGAGTTCTGTTTCCGGCAGCGCGCGCAGATCGCGATGGTCTATGGCACCGTCGAGCATCTGATGTCGCAGGGAACGAAGCTGGAGGATGCGTTTCAGGCCGCAGAGTGGCCATTCGACGAGGAGACGATGCGTTCCGCTCTTCCGGTCATCTACGATCAGCTGGCTGCCAAGGGCGTCACGGTGCGGCGGAGTCTGCCGTTGGTGTAGTCGGCCACACACCCCTGACCACCTGCCAGGCATCGGGTGAGCAGGAGACGAGCAGTCCCTGGCCGGTGGATGCGGCGTTGTATTCCAGGCCGTTGAGGGTTCGGGCGGTCCCGCCCTGCTCAACGACCATCAGAGTTCCCGCCAGGTGGTCCCAGGGACAGATCTTGGTGTAGTGGAGAAAGTCGATCTCACCATGGAGGATGCGCGGGTAGTCGAAGGCGCAGGCGTATTTGGTCGACACGACGGGTGAGAGCACGCCATCGCCGGTGAAGCCGTGGAGGCCTTCCTTCGATGTCGCGCCCAGCGGTGGCCTCTTGGGGTGGCTGCCTCTGATCGGCTCATCATTCAGCCAGACCCCGGCTCCACGCTCGGTCACGTATGCCCGGTCCGTCTGCGGCTGCCAGATCCATCCGCGCGTCGCCTTTCCCCGGCGCAGCTCAGCCAGCATGACGCCATGCTCGATCCGGCCGTGGACGAAGTTCCTGGTCCCGTCGATGGGGTCGATCACGAAGGCGTGCTCAGCCTCGGGCAGCTGCTCCAGGAGCTCCGGTGCGGTGAATGCCGCCTCCTCCCCCACCACCAGGGCCTTGGGGAAGGCCGTTCGCAGGGCTTTCGTCATCATCTCCTCAGCCTGTCGGTCCGCGACCGTCACCAAGTCGCCGGGTGAGGATTTGGAGTCCACATCCTCGTCCTGCAACGATCGAAACCGGGGGTTGATGACTGTCTCAGCGGTTTCCCTGATGAGATCGAGGATGGCTGCCGTGTCCATGCGATCAGCCTATCCACCACTGGGTGGGAATCGTCCAGCGGCGCGTGTCGAGGTGTCGAAAGGCCGCATTGGCCGAACCTGTCACCGGGGCTCCGTCCTTGCCCGAATCAACCCTGTTCGATGTGGTCCTGCGTGACGAAGTCAATCAGTTGCTCCATGCGCTGGATCAACTGCAGTTCCAGGTCGTCCCAGGATCGCACCCGGGCCAGCATGGCCTGCCAGGCGCGGGCGATGTCAGCCTGGTCCTGGTGCGGCAGGCCGAGGGCCTTGAGCGTTCCCTTCTTGAAGTCCTGGTCCATCGGGACCTCGGGCCAGGCTTTGCGGCCGATCCTTCCGGGTTTGATGGCCTGCCAGATGTCAATGAACTCATGCCCGGTCACCAGCACGTAGTCGCCGTATCCGGCTTTCGCCACCTGTTTTGCGATGCGGGACTCCTTGCTGCCTGCAACCATGTGGTCCACCAGCACTCCCAGGCGCCGGCCGGGCTCGGGGCTGAAGTCCGCGACGATGGCGGGCAGGTCGTCGATGCCCCCCAGGTACTCCACGACGACGCCGACATACCGCAGGTCATCGCCCCAGACCTTCTCCACCAGCTCCGCGTCATGACGGCCCTCCACGTAGATGCGGGACGGCAGGGCAACCTTCGCACGGGTTGGCTCGTCGGTGATGCGTGAGCCGGACGCGGTGTAACGGGGTGTACGCGCGTTTCCCCTGAGGGGAGGGCGCAGCGCGGCAGGCTGCCCCTCTAGGAGAAACCCCGGGCCGAAGGGAAAGCTGCGTCGCTTCCCCCTGCGGTCCTCCAGGATGACGATCCCGTTCTCCCAGCCGACGACGGCACCGCAGAAGTCGTCGAACTCCACCACCATGTCCTTCTCGACGGGAACATCCCTGGTCTTCTTGAGGTGACTCTTCTGCCAGCCGGGTTTCAGCACATCGTCGCGGTATCGGTCCATTCGCCCCAGAGTAGAGGCCAAGACCCCGGACCCTCCGATTGGACACGGCCCAGGACCTTGAGCTCGTATTAGCGGAGGCTGACCCGATCAGGCTCTGGATTGATGTCGGTGATCTTCACGCTACCCGTGTAGTCCCGCAGCGCCAGCGCCAGGATTGCGACAAGGGTCGTCTTCCTGCAGCCGTTCTCCCTGACAGACCGACGATCCGGTCACCGTGAAGCTCGATCCGGCGCCGCACAAGATTCAGCAGCGCCACAGCCTGGTGCTGCACCTCCGGCACACGGCAACCCAGTGGGCTTGAGGTCAGGACAGGTCTGCGAACTCCTCAGGAACGTCGGCGAGGGCGTGGGCTATCGGCGTGTCCCCGTCAGGGTCTGTCCGATTAACGGTGTGTAGGGTCCGGTGGTTTTTATCAGTGAGTGGTTTGGTCGAATCGTCCAGGGAAGGTGGTTGCGAACGTGTTGAGTGTGGGCTTCTACCTGATCGCCTAGCGTGTCCGGCCCCTGCTGGTGGGGTCAAGGGAGCGGGTCACCAGGTACAGGCACTTCAACGCGGTTTGC